>Ga0116227_10011485_pt1 | contig 14862 bp, 11 predicted proteins | sample S1TSphgellanicum_FD_89693 | JGI IMG/M metagenome (GOLD analysis project Ga0116227, IMG submission 89693) | Host-associated microbial communities from peat moss isolated from Minnesota, USA - S1T2_Fb - Sphagnum magellanicum MG | ecosystem: Host-associated > Plants > Peat moss > Unclassified... | reverse complement strand
TGTTCTGCATCAGCGCGGCGAGCGCGAGGCTCTTGCCGCCACCTCCCGCGCACAGATCGAGCACTTGCTCGCCTTGTTTCGCGCCGGTCAGAAGTGCCGCAATCTGCGAGCCTTCATCCTGGACTTCGACAAGGCCCTTGGCATAGGCGGGTTCTGCCGCGAGCGTCGGGAGGCGGCCGTCGGGCAGAAGCGGCAGCCGCAGGCCGACCGGCGACAGCAAGCACGGCGCGGCATCGAGATGGGCGAGCGCGGCGACCGCTTTTTCGCGTGTCGCCTTCAGCGTGTTGACGCGCAGATCGAGCTTCGGCCGAATTGCGAGCGCACGCGTCTCGGCGACGAGATCGTCGCCGAACACGGCGGAGAGCGAGGGCTCCAGCCAGTCGGGAAAATTGCCGGCGACGGCGGCCGGCGCGCCGACGAGCTCGGTCGCATCGAGATGCGCCCGCTCTTCCGCCGAGAGAGGCGCCGGCGCATGGCCTTCGCCGGTGCAGAGCGCGGCGACCGCCTCGCTCGTATAGCCCCTATTCTCGCGCAGCGCGCCGAGCAGGATCGCGCGTGGGGTTTCGGCCCCCATGAGCCAGGCGGAGGAGGCGCGCACCCGCAGCGCGTCGAAGACGAGATCGGCGATCGCGGCGCGATCCTTCGAGCCGGCGAAGCGATGCGAAAGACCCCAATCCTTCAACGCATCGGCGGCGGGGCGGCGGCGCGCTTCGATCTCGCCCATCACCTCGATGGCCGCCGCGAGCCGCGCGGCAGCGATCATCGGTAACCCGATGGCGGAAGAAGAATATGGATCGCGAAGATCAGCCACATGAGAAGGAGGTCGAGCATGCCGATGGCAAAGATCGGGGCGCGCAGCGACAAACGGTTCGACGTCGTCTGCACGAATGTGTGGCAAAGGCGCGAGATCACGAAGATCCATTCCATGACGATGAAGAGATGATCGGCCTGCCTCGTGAGGATCGCGAGCGGAATCAGCAACGCGAAGAGGATCGGCAGCTCGAATTGGTTGGCGAAGTTCCTGGCAACGCGCTGGGCATGCTGCGGCCAGTCGACCCGCCCCTCCGCGACATCGGTCGAGCTGATGCCTTGCGCCTTGATCACCTTGCCACGCGCGACCGCGAGCCAGCCGAGCAGGAAGAAGAAGAGGAAGATCTGGATGAACAGCGGCAGCAAAATCGCAGGAATGTCCATCAAACGCCCGTCGGGTAATTCGGGCTCTCGCGGGTGATCGAGACATCGTGGACATGGCTTTCGCGCAAGCCCGCGGAGGTGATGCGCACGAAGCTCGCGCGGGCTTGGAATTCGGCAATGTTCGGCGCGCCCACATAGCCCATCGCGGCGCGCAATCCGCCGGCGAGCTGATGCAGGATCACGCTGGCCGGCCCACGATAAGGCACCTGCCCTTCGATGCCTTCCGGCACCAGCTTCATGCTGTCCTTGATGTCCTGCTGGAAATAACGGTCGGCCGAGCCGCGCGCCATGGCGCCGACCGATCCCATGCCGCGATAGGCTTTGAAGGAGCGGCCCTGGAAGAGATAGACCTCACCAGGGCTTTCATCGGTCCCGGCGAGGAGCGAGCCGATCATCACGCAATCGGCGCCGGCCGCGATCGCCTTGGCGAGGTCGCCGGAAAATTTGATGCCGCCATCGGCGATCACCGGCACGTCGGCGCGCCGCGCCACTTCGGCCGCATCCATGATGGCGGTGAGCTGCGGCACGCCGACGCCCGCGACGACGCGCGTCGTGCAGATCGAGCCGGGGCCGATGCCGATCTTGATCGCATCGGCGCCGGCATCGATCAAGGCTCGCGCCCCGTCGGCCGTCGCCACATTGCCGGCGATCAGCGCAACCTTGTTCGAGATCCGCTTCAGGCGCCCGACCTGATCGAGCACCGCCTGGGCGTGGCCATGCGCCGTATCCACGACGATGCAATCGACGCCGGCATCCATGAGGACCAGCGCCCGTTCATAGCCTTTGTCGCCAACCGTCGAGGCCGCGGCGACGCGCAGCCGGCCTTCGGCATCCTTGCAGGCATGCGGATGCAGGGTGGCCTTTTCCATGTCCTTCACGGTCAGCAGGCCGACGCAGCGGAAATCGTCATCGACGACGAGCAGCTTTTCCAGCCGATGCTGATGCAGAAGCCGGCGCGCCTCGTCCTGGCTCACGCCTTCGCGCACCGTGATCAATTTCTTCGTCATCAGCTCGGAGACGGGCTGCAGCGGATTGTCGGCAAAGCGCACGTCGCGATTGGTGAGGATGCCGCACAGCTTCGCCGGCTTGCCGTTCGCGCCGCGCTCGACGACAGGGATGCCGGAAATGCCGTGCCGGCGCATCAAGGCGAGCGCATCGGCGAGCGTCGCGTCCGGAAAGATCGTGATCGGGTTCACCACCATGCCGCTTTCGAAGCGCTTGACCTTGCGGACCTCCTCCGCCTGCTGGTCGGGCTCGAGATTACGGTGGATAACGCCGATGCCGCCCGCCTGCGCCATGGTGATCGCGAGCTGAGCCTCGGTCACGGTGTCCATGGCGGAGGAGATGATCGGCAGGTTCAGGCTGATATCCGAGGTGAGCCTGGTCTTCAGCTCGACGGCGCCTGGCATCACGGTCGAATGGCCGGGCCGCAGCAGAACGTCATCGAAAGTCAGCGCTTCGTGAAATTCGGGCCGGGCGATCACATTCATTGCCAACTCCAGATCTCTCGCGCCGCCAAGGCGCCAAGCCGGCTCGGGAAGCGCCTTATATGGGGATTGCGCCGGAAAAATCCCGGGAATCGCCCCTGCACGTGAGGTTGGCAGCGGCTCTTAGCACGGCTGCGACAAGGCGCAAAGAAAAGTGGCCCTTTTTGCTCCACTTTTCGCCGTCCCGCCGCACCGCAACCGTCCTGTGGCCATGCTCCGCTAAAATCGCCGAGGAATCGGTTTCCGCGTGCCCGCTCCAAGTTCTAAAACGGACCCACGTCCAACGCGAAGGCAGCAAGAATTGCCCCGTTACATTCTGACCGCCCTCATCGTCGCCTGCGCGCTCTTCATGGAAAATATCGACGCGACGGTGATCTCGACCTCGCTGCCGGCGATCGCGCTCGACCTCCACGAAGACCCGATCTCGCTGAAGCTGGCGCTCACCTCCTATCTCCTCTCGCTCGCCGTCTTCATTCCGGCGAGCGGCTGGGCGGCGGACCGTTTCGGCGCCCGCACGATTTTCCGCGCCGCGATCCTGGTCTTTACCGCCGGCTCGATCCTATGCGGCCTGTCGAGCTCTCTCACCGGCTTCGTGCTGTCCCGCGTCGTGCAGGGTTTCGGAGGCGCGATGATGGTGCCGGTCGGCCGGCTCGTGCTGTTGCGCTCGGTCGAGCGCTCGGACACGGTGCGGGCGCTCTCCTACTTGACCTTGCCGGCTTTGCTCGGTCCCGTGATCGGGCCGCCGCTTGGCGGCTTCATCACCACCTATTTCCATTGGCGCTGGATTTTTTGGATCAACGTGCCGATCGGCATTATCGGGCTCGTGCTCGTCACGCTCTTCATCGAGAACATCAAGGAGGAGAAAGCAGCACCCCTCGACGTCACCGGCTTCCTGCTGACTGGGGTTGGGCTCTCGTCGGTGATCTTCGGCTTCACGGTCATCGGCCGCAACCTCCTCGGCACGCCCACTGTGCTGGCTCTGATGGCGATCGGCTGCCTCGCGCTCTTCCTCTACGTGCTGCATGCGCGGCGCACGCCGCATCCGATTCTCGCCCTCGATCTTTTGAAGGTCCGCACCTTCCGCGCCAGCGTCGCCGGCGGCACGCTGTTTCGCATCGGCATCGGCTCGATCCCGTTCTTGCTGCCTCTGATGTTTCAGGTCGGCTTCGGCATGAACGCCTTCCAGTCCGGCTCCGTCGCCTTCATCGCCTCGGTCGGCGCCATGGCGATGAAGGCCTCCGCCTCGCCGATCCTGCGGCAGTTCGGCTTTCGCCGCGTGCTCATCTTCAACGGCCTGATTTCCGCCCTGCTGCTGGGCAGCTACGGATTCTTCACGCCGTCGACCTCGGTCGTCCTCATGATGAGCCTGCTGCTCGCCGGCGGCTTCTTCCGCTCGCTCGAGTTCACGAGCCTCAACGCGATCGCCTATGCCGAGGTCGATCAGGCACGGATGGGCAGCGCGATCACCTTCGCCAGCGTGGCGCAGCAGCTCTCGCTCAGCATGGGCGTCGCCGCCGCCGCGCTCATCTTGCAGGGCCTGCGCCGCGTCCACGGCGGCGGGGATACGCTGCTCATCGCCGATTTCCAATGGGCGTTCATCATCGTCGCGGCGATTTCAGCGCTCTCGCTCTTGACCTTCTTGCCCCTCCCCGCCGATGCCGGCGCCGATCTCGCCGGCCCGGCGCATCACGGCGCGGCCGAACGCGAGGGGCCGGCGGCGAACGCGCGATAAGGCTCGACGGCTATTTCGCGGTGGCGCCGGACTCCTTGACGACCTTCGCCCATTTCACCGTCTCGGCGGCCATGAAGTCGGCAAAACCCGCCGGCGTCGTCGGCATGGTGGTGCAGCCGAGCTCGGCGAGGCGCGCTGCAATCGCCGGATCGGCCAAGGCATCGTTCACCGCAGCGTTGAGCTTGGCGATGATCTCGGGCGGCGTGTTCTTCGGCGCCGCGACACCGAACCAGATCGAAGCGTCGTAGCCGGGCACGGTCTCGCCTATGCTCGGCGTGTCGGGAAGCAGTGCAGCACGCTTGGCCGAGGTGACGCCAAGCGCACGCAGGCGGCCGGCGCCGATATAGCCGATCGAGGAGGGAATATTGTCGAAGATGACATCGACCTGGCCGGCCATGAGATCCGTCAAGGCGGGCGCGGCGCCACGATAGGGAATATGGCGCATGTCGATGCCGGTCATCGCCTTGAACATCTCGCCGGTCAAATGCAGCGAGGTGCCGATGCCGGACGACGCCATGTTCAGCTTGCCTGGATTGGCCTTCGCATAGGCGATGAACTCGGCGACGGTCTTCGCCGGAAAATCCGGATTCACCTCCATGACATTCGGCAATTGCACCAAGCCGCCGACCATCGCGAGATCGTTCAGGAAATTATAGGTCATATTCTCGTAGAGCGTCGCGTTGATCGCGTTGGGCGGCGACACGAAGAGGATCGTGTAGCCATCGGGCGCGGCGTTCACGACCGCCTGCGTGCCGATATTCGCGCCGGCGCCGGGCCGGTTGTCGATGAAGAAGGACTGGCCGAGCTTCACCGACAGATATTGGCCGACGATACGCGCGATGATGTCAGTGGAGCCAGCCGGCGTGTAGGGCACGATCCAGCGCACCGGCCGCGTCGGATAGTCGAGCGCGCAAGCCGGCGAAAGGCCGTAGGCTGCGAGGACGAAGACCACCCAGGCCAGGATATGCCGCATCCGCACGCTCCCCACGAAATTTTCGCCCGCGGGCTTTGGCTTTTTCTAGGATGAAGGGCCTAGGCCGGCAATAGGTCGTCTCAGTCGAGCCGGCGGCGAAGCTGCTCGCCGGCACGTGAATTCAAGCGGTGACCAAGTCGATTAGGTGTCAGCAATACTTTAGGTGTCAGTAATACTACTGAAATGGATATTAGCTTTATCTTATTGCCCAAAGGCGCAGTGATCTCTCTATGAGATTGATCGAAGACCTTGATTCTCGTCGCCAACCGCGTTCGATTCGATCAAGGCTCATTCAGATCGTTTTCATTCTGATTATTCCGGCCATCATTGGGTTGGTAGCCCTTGATCTCGGCTTTTATCAGAACGCGCGTCAACAAATCTCTCAAAATACATTTGTCACTGCACGTGCGCTCGCGTCGGCGCTTGATCGCGATCTCGCCGGCACGGCGACGGCAGCTCAGATTCTTGTCCAATCGCCGGCGCTCGCGTCTGAGGATTGGCCGGCCTTTTATCGCGAGGCATCACGGATGCTTCCGCTCCTACATGCATATGCCGTCGTGCTGACCGACGCGTCCGGTCAGCAGATCGTCAATACGATTCTACCTTATGGGGCGCCGCTGCCGGTGCGCACGGCTAGCATGGCCAACCTAAAGAAGGTGTTCGAAACAGGCCATCCCTCCGTCTCGGACTTCTTCATCGGGGGAATCACTCGCAAGCCAGCGCTTTTCCTTGACGTGCCCGTGCGTCTGGACAATCAGATCAAATACACCCTCGGGGTCGCGATCGAGCCGGCGAAGCTGGCCGATTTGTTGTACGGCCAGTTGCTGCCGCCGAACTGGAACGCTGCCATTCTCGACTCTTCGGGCGTCTTCGTCGCCCATTCCAGCAACCCCGCAGTCGTTGGTACGATAGCGTCGGCGGTGCCGCCCGCGATCACGCCTTCGCAGCCGGCTCTGATCGAGACAACGCGACCCGACGGAACACCGGTATTCGTGGGCTTCAGCAAATCCGACGTTTGGAGCTGGGCTACCGCGATCAGCGTCCCGACCGCCGAATTGTATCGCCGACCGAACGCAATCCTCCTGTATGGCGGCATCGGCGTGCTCGTTGTCCTGATCGCGGGGGTAGCCTTGGCTGCATATGAGGCGGCCCGTATTGCGCGTGAGGTGCAAAATTTGATCCCGCCGGCTCTCGCATTGGGCCGTGGAGAAGCGCCCGAAACGCCGCGGCTGAGTGTCAAGGAAGCCAACGAAGTGGCGCAGGCGCTCGATCGCGCTCACCAGCTTCTGAGTGAACGAACGGCCGAGCGCGACGGCGCCCGGGAAAAGGAGAAACAGGCGAACATTCTGGCGCGTACGATGGACGAATTCGTCAACAATGTGAGCCACGAATTACGCACGCCATTGACGGCAATCACCGGCGCGCTCGGCCTGTTGGCCGGCGGCACCTTTCAGCCGCTGCCACCGCCCGTCGCGCGTTTGGTGTCGATCGCCAACAGAAATGTAGCACGTCTCGCACGCCTCGTTAACGACATTCTTGACATCGCAAGACTGGAGTCGAGGGAACCGATATTTCATTTCGCGCCCATTGATCTATGCGCTTCAGTCGCGCAAGTGCTGGACGCCAGTTCTACCATTGGGCAAGGAAAAGAGGTGTCGATTCGTTTCGATGCGTTGTCGCAGAGCTGCATGGTGCGGGCGGATGCCGATCGGCTAGCGCAAGTTCTAACCAATCTATTGTCTAATGCGATTAAGTTTTCACCCCAGGGCGCTGAGGTCCTCATTACAGTCGAGCACGGTGAAAGCGTGGGTCGTGTGACGGTGCGTGACCATGGTCCCGGCATTCCGGAAGAGTTCGAAGCCCGGATTTTCGGACGGTTCGCGCAGGCTGAGATCGGCGATGCGGCGCAAAAGAGCGGCTCCGGTCTAGGACTTTACATAGTCGCAAAGATCGTTGGCCAGCACGCTGGCACAGTTGGATACGAAAACGTGCCGGATGGCGGCGCGGTATTTTATTTCGAACTCCCGCTATGGCATTGCACGATGCCATTCTCTGAGACAACAGATCATGGCAACCAAAATACGTTTGACGAGCAAGACAGACGCTTTGTCTCGATCGAATAGGGCCTGCCCCAGTTCGGCAATTCAAAAAACAAGTCGCGCGAGCTCGACTTGTGCGGGAGAAGGATAAGCCTCCAACCTTCAGAATATGCAACTAATGAGGTTCCGCAGTCCTGCCGCGAAAGCCACTCGCCAGCACATAGAGTTCGGCCGAATCCGCGCGGCTCGCCGGTGGCTTCATATGATGCACGGAGGCGAATTCGCGCTTCAGCCGCGCCAGCAATGCGCCCTCGGTGCCGCCCTGAATGACCTTGGCGAGAAAATGCCCACCCGGCGCGAGCACTTCGCAGGCGAAATCGGCGGCGAGTTCGACGAGACCGACGATGCGCAGATGATCGGTCTTCTTGTGCCCCGTCGCGTTGGCCGCCATGTCGGACAGAACCACATCGGCCTTGCCGCCGAGCCATGCGACGAGCCGCTCGGGCGCGTTAGGATCGAGAAAATCCATGACCTCGAAATCCGCGCCTGGAAGCGGCTCGACCTCGAGGAGATCGATCCCGATCACCCGGCCCTTTCCCGCCTTGGCGCTGCATTTTTCGACTGCGACCTGCGACCAGCCGCCGGGCGCAGCGCCGAGATCGACAACCTTCTGGCCGGGCTTCAGGAAGGGATGGCGCGCGTCGATCTCGAGGAGCTTATAGGCCGCACGCGAGCGATAGCCTTCACGCTTGGCTGCCGCGACATAAGGATCGTTGAGCTGGCGCTCGAGCCAGAGCGTCGAGGATAGCGATCGCTTCGCCGCGGTCTTGACGCGCGTCTTGAGCGAGCGACCGCCTTCACGGCCGGATGATTTCGGGCCGCCTTTCGGAGGCACGCTCATCCAGGCACCATCATGCGCCGACCCTGGGCCAGACGCGGTCGGCGCTCATGAGCTGCATCAAGATGCCTTCCCTCAACCCGCGGTCGGCAATGCGCACGCGTTCGGCCGGAAAGGCACGCCTTATCGCTTCCAGAATCGCGCAACCGGCGAGAACGAGATCGGCGCGCTCGGGTCCGATGCAGCCATTGGCGGCGCGTTCGTCATAGGTCATGCGGCGCAGGCGCGCGACGGCCTTGCTCACCTCTTCGCCCGACATCCAAAGCCCGTCGACACGCCGACGATCGTAGCGCGCGAGATTGAGGAAGACACCGGCAATCGTCGTCACGGTGCCCGACGTGCCGAGGAGATGAAAATGCCGGCACCGCTGCTCGGAACGCACCAACGCGACGAATTCATCGAGCTCGCGCGCGACGTACTCGGTCATCGCCTCGAATGTCGTGTCGCTGACGTCGAGGCCGCCGAACCGTTCGGCCAAGGTCACGACACCGAGCTTCAAGGAGACCCAGGAGCGGACGCGCGAACGCAAGGCCGCTTCGGCCGATTGCGTGGTCTTGCCGCTCGCCTCCCGACTGAGCCAAACGATCTCGGAAGAACCCCCACCAATATCGAAAAGGACGACGCCGGCTGCGGCGGAATCGGCGAGCGCAGCGCAGCCGGCGGCCGCCAGATGGGCTTCCGTCTCACGATCGACGATCTCGAGGCGAAGACCGGTCGTTTCGCGCACGCGCGCCACGAATTCGCCCGCATTCTCCGCCGCCCGGCAGGCCTCCGTCGCGATGAGCCGCGCACGGCTGACGCCGCGCGTCTCCATTTTGGCGCGGCAGATCTCGAGCGCGCCGAGCGTCCGGATAATCGCCGCCTCGCTCAATCGGCCGGTTTGGCCAAGCCCTTCGCCGAGTCGCACGATGCGGGAGAAGGAATCGACGATCTTGAACGATCCGTAGACACCGTCGCGATGCGAAGGACGCGCGATCAGGAGCCGGCAATTATTGGTGCCGAGATCGAGCGCTGCATAAGTCGGCGCGCGCAACGGCCGACCAGCCGGCCGCGACACGTCCGAACAGGAGGAGCCCGGCGAGGAGGGTGCAGCCGGAAGCGAGGCCGCCGGCATGACGGACGTGCTCAGCCATGCCGCCTGCCGATCGCGGGCATGCAACGACAGGCTGGCGAATGCATCCGTCCGATCCATTGCCTCTCCACTCCAGTCCTCCGCTGCCCTTTATGCAACGGCGACGACAGCGGAAATGTAACATGGGATCGCCAATCGCCAAGCCTAACCGGCCGGCAAATCGCCTTACCTATGGCGCGGGGCTTTCTTGTCGCGCGGCTTCTGCGGCTGACGCGGCGGCGGATGCGCCGACTTGAGCGCCGCAGCGTGCGTCATCGGCCGCTTGGCATGCGGCGGCGGCCGATGCGGGCGGGAAGCCGCAGGCGCCTTGTGCACCCGGTGCGCTGGCGCGGGCGGCACGAGATCAGCCGGCCGGCGGGGTGGCGTTACGCTGAGCTGCGCGGACGGCGGAAGTACCTGCATAGGCGCCGGGGCAGGACTTTGGTTCGGCAGCTTGGCAGGCGCCGCCGGCGTCGGTCGCGCGGTAGCAGGCGGACCGGCTGATGCTGCCGGCTCTTCGAAATGCGGCTCGAACAGCGCGCCCGGCCGCGCCGGCGGAACGCTCGATGGCGCCGGAATTGGCGCTGGACTTGGTAAAAGCCCAGGGCGTTCCGGCAGCGTTGGCGGCGGCAAATTGGCGAAAGCCGCAGGCTGCGGTGCAAGCAGATAAGCAGGCAGCGGCGGCGGCGGCTCGTCGTCGGGAAGATCGAAGGAGAGGTCGCGCCGCTCCACCCATGCATAGTCCGATACGAGGGGCGGCGGCAGATTGACGAATTCATAGGGATCGAAGCGCGGCGGCGGATCGAGCGGTGCCGCAAGCCTCGCAAGCCGACGCCGGGCGTCGAAGAGATGCGGCCCACGCGGATAGCGCCGCATATAGGTCCAATAGGCAGCGGGCATATCGGCGGCGAACGCACGGTGCCACGTCAAAGCCTCGCGACGGACCGCGAGGAGCGCCTGCACCCGCTTGGCGAGCGGATCATTCGCGAATGCGTTAAGAAACGCGCGATAGCCGTCGAATTCGTCGCGTTCCACGGCCAGGACATAGGCGTCTTGGACCGGTAGCTCGCGCAAGGGGCGCCGACGCAAGTCGCTCAACGGTTCAGGCAAGAGCGCCTGCTGGGCGCGGGCCAACAACACGAGCGGCGGTTCGATTTTACCGCTGTCCCATGGCACCACCCTGCCGCGCGTCATCTCGTTCACCCTGACGCGGGTGCGGGCAAAAATGTCCGCCACCGGCAAGCCGCCCTCGCGCAGCATTTCCGCAAGCGCGCGCGCATAGGTGCCATAGGGTCCGACTTCGTCCGGCGCGATCGTGCCCGGCGCCGCATTGAACGCGATGAGGGTGCCGGGCGCAGCTTCGGTCAAAGCGAGACCGCTCGCGAGAGGCGCGCCAGCGGTTCTCAACGAATTGGAGCGCGCCGCATCCAGAACGAAGATTTCAGCGCGGGCCGACGCAGAGGCAAGCGCGCGTGTCAGATCCGAGAGACGCAAGGCTTCGCTCGACGCGTCGGTATCGCGCGCGATGCGCGCATCGACCGGCATGAAATAGTTTTCGCCGGCATATTGAAGGCCACGTCCGGCAAGATAGACGAAGATGATCGCGCCGGGCCCAGCGCGCCGCGTATCCTCGACGAAACCCTGGACGGCCTGGCGCAATCGCACTTGGTCGAGATCCGCAGCCGCCGTCACGTCGAAGCCTGCAAGTTGAAGCGTTTGCGCCATCAGGCCAGCGTCGTTGGCGGCGGTCGCGAGCGGTTGCGAGGCGTAATCCGCATTGCCGATGACGAGAGCGAGACGCGGCTCGGCCTCTTGCGCGCTGGCGCGCTGCAGGGCGACGAGCGTAAAACCAAACACGAAGAGGCAAGAAAGGAGACGTCGCGGGGGGCTCACGCAAGAGCCTTGGCAACTTCGGCGCGAAGCATCGGCAGCACCTCGGCCTCGAACCACGGGTTGCGTTTCAGCCATCCGGTATTGCGCCAAGAGGGATGCGGCAGCGCGATGATGCGCGGCGCGGCGGTCGCGAAATCCGCGAAACGACGGATCAGCGTGTCGAGAAGGATGCTCTTCGGCGAGGGTAGCCCGACACGTTCGAAATGATAGTTCTGCGCATAGCGGCCGATGGCGAGCACGAGCTCGATCTGCGGCAGATGCATGAAGAGCTCGTCGTGCCACGTTTCGCGGCATTCGCGGCGCGGCGGCAGGTCGCCTTTCTTCGCGTCATGACCGGGAAAGCAAAAACCCATCGGCACGATCGCCACCTTCGCTTCGTCATAGAAGAGCTCGCGCGGGATGCCCATCCATTGGCGGAGGCGATCGCCGGAGGCGTCGTTGAAGGAGAGCCCTGTCGCATGAACGCGGGTGCCAGGCGCTTGGCTCGCGACGAGAAGCCGTGCCGTGGTCGAGACGCGCAGGACTGGCCGCGGCTCGTGCGGCAACATCGGTCCACGCGGACTCTCGCGGCAGAGCCGGCAGGCGCGGATGCGCGCGGCGACGCGCGCGAGATCAGAGGTCGAAGCTTTGCCCGTCATAGCCGATCGTGAGGCCCGCGGCCTCCATGTCCGCCTGACGCGCAAGCGCGGTCGGACCCATATGGGTCACGACGATGCGCTTTGCCGACATAAGCGGGAGATGAGCGGCGAGATCGGGCCACGCCATGTGATGGGGAATCGGCGCTTCGCCAGATGAACATTCGACCGCCAGAAGATCGACGCCGGCCGCGAGAGTGACCAAAATGTCGGTCCAGCCCGTATCGCCCGAATAAGCAAAGCTATGGGTGCCGTCGCCGAGCCGCACTGCCGTCGCGGGCGCCCCCGAGGGATGCTCAACCTCGAACGTCTCGAGCGCGAGGCCGGCCACTTTCAACGCAGAACCTGGCGGGATCTCCTGGATTTCGAGCGGGAAGGTCCAGCGGTTCGCCGCTGCACCCGGAAACATCGCGTCGAAGACCGTGTCGAGTCGCGCGGCAAGGCCAGGTGGACCGGCTATCCGCAGCGGCTTGACGCGCTTCGACACGAATTGACATTCGAGCAGGAGAAAGGGCAGCCCGCCGAAATGATCGCCGTGCAGATGCGTGATGACGATGGCATCGACCGCATCGATGTCGCGGCCGCGCGCATGCCAGGCCGGCAACGACGCGGCACCGAAATCGACGAGAACCGTCGCCGCGCCGGACTCGACGCAAAAGCACGTATGCGCCCGCCCTCCCGTTCCGAAGGCATCCCCGGAACCCACTATCGTGACTTTCATGCGCTCACTTGCCCCCGAAGGTTCCCTACACCGTGCCGGTCGCCTGGCCCGAAGCAGAAAACGCCCGGCCTCCGATCGAAGGCGATAAACCCATAACGCTAACGGGCTTTCTTAAAAAGCAATGTGCGCTGGCGCACATCGGGCCCAATCTGTGCCAGATCGACGCGGAAATCCGATAATGCGATGGATCGCGTGAGCCCGGCATTAAGATTTTTTAGGCATGATCGGCACGAGCTTTTCCGAATGCTTCCTCTTGGGATGTCGTTTGCCTATGTCGGAAGTGACCGCAGAAATGATCGAGCGCGGGCGTGGCGCCGATCCGAAAATAGCTGCGGAAAGGCGACGCTTGGCCTCGAAAGTGCGCGAGGCGCGAGAAAAGCTCACCTCGACCGGCAGCGGGCATCGGGCCTTCGATGTCGAATTGCTCCGGCTTTTCGCCGAGGGACGAAAATCGTCGATCTGGTCCATCACCGCGCTCAGCGTGACGATCGCGGCGGTTGCCACCTGTTGGATCGAGACGGAAGCCCTGCTGATCTGGATCGGTCTCGACTTCGCCGCGTTGATGCTCGCTTATGCGGTCGTCAGAAAATTCCTCGCGCTCGATGACAGCGCCGTCAATATAGGCCGCTGGCGCCGCAACTTCATTTTGAGCGAGCTGATCCAGGGTCTCGTTTGGGCCGACATCGTGAGCATGATCGCTCAGGCGAGCGATCCTGCCGCGCGCACCTTCGTGCTCGTCGTGCAACTGCTTGTCGCCGCAATGAACGCGACGATCACCTCCTCGATTCCCGTTGCCGTCTATGCCGGCCTGACGCCGATGACATTGACAATCGTCGCCTTGCTCCGGCCTTCGAGCCTCGTCGACAATTCCCTCCCCCTCGTCGCGCTCGCCTGCGGGACGCTGCTCTACTTCGCGATGCTCGCCAAAAAGCTTTACGCAACCTCCCTCGATACGCTGTCTTTCCAGGCCGAGAAGGACACATTGATCGGCGAATTGGAACAGGCCCAGGTCAATAGCGATCTCGCGCGCCGGCGCGCGGAAGAGGCTAACCTCGCCAAATCGCGTTTTCTCGCCACGATGAGCCACGAGCTGCGCACGCCGCTCAACGCCATTCTTGGCTTCTCAGAGGTCATGAAAGGCGAGCTCTTCGGCGCCCATGTCGTCGCCTGCTACAAGGAATATTCGAACGACATTCATTCCAGCGGTCAACATCTTCTGATGCTCATCAACGAGATCCTCGACCTTTCACGCGTCGAAGCCGGTCGCTATGAGCTACGCGAGGAGCCGGTCTCGCTGCCGAATGTCATCGAGGATTGCCGGCATCTCCTGTCGATGCGCGCGAAAAAGCGCGAGGTCACGATCCACGAGACCTCGGAGCCCGATCTGCCGCGCATCTGGGCCGACGAGCGCGCAGTGCGTCAAGTCGCGCTGAACCTGCTCTCCAACGCGATCAAATTCACGCCGCAAGGCGGCACGATCACGATCAAAGTCGGCTGGACCTCGATCGGCGGCCAATATTTTTGCGTGCGCGACACCGGACCCGGCATTCCCGAAGCGGAGATCCCGATCGTCATGTCCTCCTTCGGCCGCGGCTCGCTCGCGCAGAAGAACGCCGAGGAAGGTTCCGGCCTCGGTCTGCCCATCGTTAAAGGCCTCGTCGAGCTGCATGGCGGCACCTTCACGCTGAAATCGAAGGTCCGCGAAGGCACAGAAGTGATCGTCGTCTTCCCGCCGGAGCGGGTGATGAACGCGCTCCCGAAGCTCGATCCGAATGCCCAGCCGCCGGCGCCGAAGCCCGAGCGTGCGCGCCGGCCGGCGCGCACGGCAGCCGCTTGAGCCGGGTCAGCGGCCGAGCTTGGATTTTCTCGGAACAACCTCGAAAGGCAGAACCAGCGCATTGTTATAGAAATTTTCGACCAGCCGGCAGACCGCACCTTCGACGTCTTTGGGAATGGTCACTTTGTGCACCCATTTCCGAATGCCTATATAGAAAATGCTCCCATGCAGCGCCGTGATCAATTCCAGCTCGGGCTCCGTCAGCGGAATTTCGGCTATGCTCGGCAATTTGCGAACAAGACGGATCTCGTCCGTGACGCGATCGTAGATTTGCCGCTTCACCAGCTTCCAGAAACGCTGATTGATCGAACAATCGGCGAGCCCTGCGAAAAGATATATCCT
>Ga0116227_10011484_pt1 | contig 14864 bp, 8 predicted proteins | sample S1TSphgellanicum_FD_89693 | JGI IMG/M metagenome (GOLD analysis project Ga0116227, IMG submission 89693) | Host-associated microbial communities from peat moss isolated from Minnesota, USA - S1T2_Fb - Sphagnum magellanicum MG | ecosystem: Host-associated > Plants > Peat moss > Unclassified... | reverse complement strand
GGGGTGCCAAAAAAGAGCAGCGCCAACGTCGCACCGATCATGGCGGACGGAAGCGTCGACAGAATGGTGATCGGGTGAATGGTATTCTCGTAGAGAATCCCGAGTACGATGTAGATGGCGCCGAATGCCGCCACCAGCAGCAGCGGCAGGCTCGCCATGTTCTGAGCGAACACCTGACCCGCTCCCGCCGGGCTGCCATGCACCGACGCTGGCATGCCCAGAGCGCGCATCGAGCCGGTAATGGCCGATTCAGCTCCGCTCAAGGAACCTTTGGGGGGCAGGTTGAAGGAGATCGTGGACGCCACGAGGCCGTTCTGATGATTCACTTGGGTCGCCGTGTGGTTGTTGACATAGGTGGTCATGGTGGGCAGCGGCACCATGGTTTCCCGCGCCGTGCTGTCGGCGCTGCCGGTGGAACCCCCACCTTTGCTGTTCGAGATGCTGTTGGTGACCGAGTTGGCCTGGGCACTGGCGTTCAGGGAGTTGGTGGCGGAGGCGGCGGCGCGTGCGGCCGACTCCGCGATATAGGGATTGAGCCCGCTCACGGTACCTCCCTGCGCCTGGGTCTGCTGCGTACCGCTGGGGTTGCCGGCGGCGGTACTCAAGTAGGTTTGATCGAGCATCTGCGGATGCTGCCAATACGTTGGGGCCACTTCCATCACCACGTAGTACTGATTGAACGGATTGAAAATGGTGGTGACGGTGCGCTGACCAAATGCGTCATACAGTACGTTGTCGATCTGATTGGGGGCGAACCCGTACCGGCTGGCCGTGGCGCGCGCGATGTTGACGTAGGTTTGCAGACCGTTCTGCTGCAGGTCGGAATTCACGTCCACGATCTGGTCATTGTGCTTGGCGAGATCGGCGACCAGCTTCGGCGTCCAAAGGTAGAGCGCAGCGGTGTCGTCGCTCGTCAACGTGTATTGGTATTCCGCGGCCGATTGTCGGCCGCCAATGTGCAAATCCTGCACGGCCTGTAGGAACAGACGGGCGCCCGATACCCGATTGAGTTTTGGGCGCAGCCGCTGCACCACTTGGTCGGCGGATAGTTTGCGTTGCGCCAAGGGTTTGAGGCCTACATAGACATTGGCGGTGTTCAGCGCGCGCGTGCCGGTGAAGCCGATGACCGTGGCGACCGCGGGGTCCGATTGCACGATGTCTTGAAGCTGCCGCAGTTTCTTCTCCATGGCCTGGAAGGAGATGCTCTGATCCGCGATGATCTGACCCGTGAGAAGGCCATTGTCCTGTTCCGGAAACAGAGTGAATGACAGCCAACGAAGCATGAAAACATTGAGCACGATCATCATGACGAGGAGCACTCCGACCAGCAGCGCATGATCGAGCACTTTGGTCAGAGAGCGTGCGTAGGCGACTTTGAAGCGCTCGAATTGCGCTTCCGCCCAGGCCGCCCAGCGCGCTTTCGACTCCAGGGATGCTTCGCGCGACAGCAGATAGGCGCACATGGTGGGTGTAACCGTGAGCGACACCAGTAGCGAGATCAGGATGGCCACCGACAGCGTCACGGCGAATTCGTGAAACAATAGGCCCACGACGCCGGGAAACAGCAGGATCGGGATGAACACCGCGATCAGCGACAGGCTCATGGAGATCACCGTGAAGCTTACCTCGCCGCTGCCCAGGAGCGCGGCTTCACGCACCTCCATCCCCGACTCCACGTGGCGCACGACGTTTTCCAAGACCACCACCGCGTCGTCGACGACGAAGCCGGTGGCGATGGTGAGCGCCATCAGCGAGAGATTGTCCACACTGTAACCGAGCAGGTACATCGGTCCGAACGTGCCGAGAATCGAGATGGGCAATGCCACCGCCGGAATGAGCGTGGCGCGCGGCGATTGCAGGAACACGAACACCACGCCGATGACTAGAATCACGGCGATAATCAGGCTGCGCTCGGTGTCGTCGACGGCGGCATTGACCGACTGCGATCGGTCCGTGGCGATGTGCAGGTGAATGTTCGGCGGCAAGGTGGCCTCGACGGAGGGCAGCACCTTCTTGATCTCATTCACGGTCTTGATGATGTTTGCGCCCGGAAGAGGGAAAACGATCACACCCACGGTGGGCAGGCTGTTGAACAGGCCGGCGTTGCGGATGTTCTCGTTGGAGTCGACCACGGCGGCCACATCGTGCAGCAGCACCGGTGCGCCGTTGCGGTAGGCGATGACCAGGTCTCGATAGTCCGCCGCCTTGGTGGCTTGGTCGTTTGACATCACTTCATAGCGCTGCCCGCCCTGATCGAGATGACCCTTGGCGCTGTCCGCATTGGCCGCGGAGATCGCGGCACGCACATCCTCGAGACCGATACCATAGCTCGAGAGTTTTTCGGGTTCGAGTTCGACCCGCACCGACGGCAGCGCGCTGCCGCCGAGCTGGATCTGCCCGACCCCGGTGATTTGCGAAAGCTGCTGCTGGATCACCGTATCGGCCGAGTCGTAGAGCTGGGCCGTGGTGAGCGTGTCCGAGGTCAACGCCAGGATGATGATCGGCGAATCGGCGGGGTTGTACTCACGATAGCTCGGGTTGCCGCGCAGCGTCGTCGGTAAGTCGGCGCGCGCCGCCTGAATTGCCGCCTCGACGTCGCGTGCTGCGCCGTTGATATCGCGATTGATGGCGAATTGGGCGACGATCATCGAACTGCCGACGCTGTTGGTCGAGGTCAGTTCGGTGACCCCGGCGATGGTGGCGAGACGCCGCTCCAAGGGTTCGGCAACCGTCGAGGCCATGATGGTCGGGCTCGCCCCGGCCATGGTCGCCTGAACTGCGATGACCGGCATGGTGACGTTCGGCAACGGCGCCACCGGCAGATGAAAGTAAGCCAGAATGCCGGACAGCGCGATGGCGATTGCGAGCAGCGAGGTCGCGACCGGTCGGTGGATGAAGAACGATGGAATGTTCACACGGCGGGCTCACCTGCGGGCCGGCTCGCCTTGCGGCCGAAGCGCTGCGATAGCCGATCGAACAATAAATAGATCACCGGCGTCGTGAACAAGGTCAGCACCTGGCTCACGAGCAGGCCGCCGATGATGGCCAAACCCAGCGGCCGCCGCAGCTCAGAACCCGTGCCGCTGCCCACGAGCAGCGGCAGCGCGCCGAGCATGGCGGCAAGGGTGGTCATCAGGATCGGGCGAAAGCGCAGAAGGGATGCCTGGAAAATCGCCTCTTCCGGCGATTTTCCGTGCTGGCGCTCCGCCTCGAGCGCGAAATCCACGATCATGATGCCGTTCTTCTTGACGATGCCGATCAGCAGCACGATACCGATGATGCCTATGACATCGAGATCGTTGCCGGCCAGCATCAGCGCGAGCAGTGCGCCGATGCCGGCCGAGGGTAGCGTCGAGAGGATAGTCACGGGATGGATGTAACTTTCATACAGCACACCCAGCACCAGGTACACCGTCACCAGTGCCGCGAGCAGCAGGAATACCTCGCTCGACAGCGAATCCTGGAATGCCTGCGCCGCGCCTTGGAACGACGTGGTGATCGAGGGCGGCAGGTGCAAGCTTTGCTCGGCTTCCTTGATCTCGTCAACTGCGGTGCTCAAAGAGGCGTCCGGAGCCAGATTGAATGACACCGTGACCGCGGGAAATTGCGCCAGGTGGCTCACTACCAGCGGTGATTTGGCGATCTTGATATCGGCGATGCCGCGTAGCGGCACCTGCCCCGTGGTGCCGGTCTGAGTCGGCAGGTACAAGTTGCCGAGCGCCTCGAGATTCGGAAGGCTCTCGGGTTTCGCGACCAACACCACGCGATACTGATTGGATTGATTGAATATGGTGGAGACGATGCGCTGGCCGAGCGCATCATAGAGCGCATTGTCGATGGTGGCCGGGGTGATACCGTAGCGCGCCGCCAATTGACGATTGACCTCGACATTCACGCTCAAACCATCGTTGTCGAGATCGCTGGTCACGTCCGAAATCGACTTGATCTTCTTCATACGCCCCACGAGTTCGGGCACGTATCGTTGAAAGGCATCCTGGCTCGGCCCGCGCAGGACGAATTGATACTGGTTGGGCGAGATCACGGTGTCGAGCGTTAGATCCTGTTCCGGCTGCAGGTAGAGCTTGATGCCGGAGACGTTGGCAACCTCGTTCTGCAAACGCACCGCGATTTGTTTGGCCGAGAGCGATCGATCGCCGTGATCCTTGAGATTGACCAGGAAGCGACCGCTGTTGAGGGTGGTGTTGGTGCCGTCGATGCCGATGTAAGACGTGATCGAGGTCACGTCGGGGTCCTTCAAGATCGCATCCGCGAGCGCGGATTGACGGTTGGCCATCGTGGCGTAGGACACCGAGTTATCGGCGACGCTGATGCCCTCGATCACCCCCACATCCTGTACCGGAAACAAGCCCTTCGGAATCACGATGTAGAGGAGGGCGGTCAGCACCACGGTCACGAAGGCGACGCCCAGGGTCAGCGGCTGGTGTCCGAGCACCCACTTCAGACCCCGCTCGTAGCCCGCGAGGGTACGGTCGAACAGGCCCTCGCTGATTTGCTCGAAGCGGCTCGGTGCGCGCTCGGCTTTACGGCGTAAGAGACGCGCGCACAGCATCGGCACCAGAGTCAATGAGACCACCGCCGACAGCACGATGGTCACGGCGAGCGTGACGGCGAACTCGCTGAAGAGGCGTCCGATCACCCCGCCCATGAACAAGAGCGGTATCAGCACCGCGATCAGCGAGATCGTCAAGGACATGATGGTGAAGCCGATCTGGCCGGAGCCGGCGATCGCGGCGTCCAGCGGGCTCATGCCTTCCTCTAGGTAACGCACGATGTTCTCGATCATCACGATGGAATCGTCGACCACGAAACCCGTCGCGATGATGAGCGCCATCAGCGATAGGTTATCGATCGAGTAATTGAGCTCGTACATGACGGCGAGCGTTCCGATCAGGGACACCGGCACGGAAATGCTCGGAATGAGGGTGGCGGGTACATTGCGCAGGAAGACGAATATCACGAGCACCACCAGGGCGATCGAGAGCGTCAGTTCGACCACCGCGTCGGATACGGAGGCGCGAATCACCCCGGTGCTGTCGGCGACCACCGTGACGTGCATGGCCTGCGGCAGGGTCGCCAGTAGCTGCGGCAGCTGTGCCTTGATCTGGTTGACCGTGGCAATCACATTCGCGCCTGGCTGGCGCATCACGTTGAGCACGATGGCCGGGACGTGATTGAACCAGGCCCCTTGCTCCATGTTCTGCGCGGCCTGAGTGACCCGTGCGACGTCGCGCATGAAGACCGGTGCGCCGTTCTGGTAGGCGATCACCGTGTTCAGATAGTCCTTCGGATCCTGGATTTGATCGTTGGCATTGATGGTGTAGTCGAGCTCCGGTCCGTCGAAATTGCCCTTGGGCTGACTCACGTTGATGTTGGCCAGCAGCGTACGGATGTCGTCGACGTTGAGGCCGTAGCCCGCGAGCTTCTGCGGATCCACTTCAACCCGAACCGCCGGCACGTTGCCTCCCGAGGGGCTCACCAGCCCCACTCCCGGCACTTCGGAGATCTTCGAGGCAAGCCGATTGTTGGCGATGTCCTGTAGCTGGGTCAGAGACATCGAATCGGAGGTGATCGCCAGCGTCAAGATCGGCTGATCGGCCGGATTGACTTTCGCATACACTGGCGGCGCCGGTAGGCCCGTCGGCAACAAGCTATTCGCCGCGTTGATGGCCTGCTGCACATTTTGCTCGGCGATATCCAGATTGAGCGCCAGATTGAACTGCAGGGTGATGACCGATGCGCCCGCGGAACTCGTGGACGTCATCTGCGTGAGGCTGGGAATCTCCCCGAGTTGCACCTCGAGCGGTGCGGTGACGGTGGTCGCCATCACTTGGGGGCTTGCGCCCGGATAGAAGGTCTGCACCTGGATGGTCGGGTAATCGACATCCGGCAGCGAAGAGACAGGCAGGAATTTCACCGCCACCAGGCCCACCAGCACCAGCGCAATCATCAACAGAGATGTAGCCACCGGCCGCAATACGAAGAGGCGTGAAAGGTTCATGGCGCGCGCAACGGGTGTGCTGTCACTGCTGTTCCGTCACTTTAGGGCGCCGCTCCGCCATGTTCCGCCGCGCTCGAGGAGGCGCCGCTCGCAGCCGCTGCGTTCGATCCTCTTCTTGCCTTGGATCCCGGCTGCGCTCGCTGTGCGCCGACTGGGGGCCCGGACACGGTTCCGGCGGGGGGCGCCGCAATGCTGATCTTCGCACCGCCGCTCAGGCGGTCGGTGCCGTCGACCACTACGGTGTCGCCCGCGGCGAGGCCCGAGAGTATCGCCGTATTCGTACCGTCGCTCGGACCCAAGGTCACCTTGCGGACGGCAACCGTGTCGTCGGCGTTGACGAGATAGACGTAATCCCCGGGCGCGCCGCTCAGCACCGCGGGCGTCGGCACCAGCACGGCCTGGCGCAGCGTGTCGACCAACATCGTGACATTGACGAACTCGTTGGGAAACAGCGCCTCGTCGTCGTTGGCGAACTCCGCGCGCAAGGTGACCGTGCCCGTGCTGCTCGCCATTTGGTTGCTAATCGCGTAGAGGGTGCCCGTCGCGATGGGCCGGTTGTTGTCGCTCGTGTAGGCGCTCACGTTAAGTTTCGCGCCGGAGTTGAAGCGCTCGACCACCTTGGCGACATCGTTCTGAGCGATGGTGAATTCCACCGTCGTCGGTTTGATGGTGGTGATGACCACGATGCCCGTCGAACTCGAGGCAGTGACATAGTTGCCCGGATCGACCAAGCGCAATCCCACGCGGCCGGCGACCGGCGCGGTGATGTGGCAATAGATCAGATCCAGCTTGTACTGCGCGATGTTTGCCTCGTCCGACTTCACCTGCGCTGCATCCTGCTTGACGGTGTATTCCTGATCCGTCACCGTCTGTTCGGCGATCGCCTTTTGCGCGCGCAAATCGCTATAGCGCGCGAGATCCGAGCGGGCTTGATCGAGCGTCGACTGGTCCTTCAGTAGCGCAGCCTGCGACTGTTGCAGGTCGATCTCATATTGGCGTGGATCGATCTGGGCGAGAAATTGACCTTTCTTGACACTCTCGCCTTCGCGGTAACCCACCTCGGTGAGATAACCGCTGAGCTGTGGCAGTACGGTCACGGTCGCGACGGGTGACACCGTGCCGAGTTCGGTCAGGGTTTCCGGCATATCGCCTAGCGCCGCCTGCGCAACTTTGACGGCCTGCGGCGCGGCCGCGCGGATCGGCTTCTTGCGTTCAAATAGATGAATTAGCGCGAAAACGACCACGATGGCCACCACCGCGCCCACGATCCAACGGGTAGCATGACCCTGTCCCTGCGTTGCCGGAGATGCCTCCTGCGTTTCGCTCATACCGACTCCAGTGCTTGATTGCCTGATCGAATTTCCCGTCACCGGCACCCACACCGCGGCGACCAAAGTGCGGTTTGAGGCTATTCGCGCAAGAACGTTCCATGAACGACTCACGCCGCCGGAAAAATAAACAGGATATGCGACCAGTCTACTGCACCTTCCGGTCGGGGTTTTGGCTTCCTATTGCGCGCTCACCCCGGGGGGATTTCGCGTGGTGCAGACCTGTTACTGGAGCTACGGGGAGGCGCGCGTTGCGGATGTCAGTCGCGAACGACTACCGATGTCGGCGATTCGCCCTATTAGGTCGTCGGACTCGGGACATCTAGTGACAGGGTGCGAACGTCGCCGCTAATTTCGATGGTGCTCCGAAGCCTAGTTCGGGGTTGAGGCCGGAATCCGCATCGCCGCCGTCGGCGATTAGTCCGTGGCGCTTCAGCAAGGTTCGTACCACATTGCGCGACACGCCCAGCAGTTCGGCCGTGCGGACTTGATTCGAATCACTGTGCTGGAACGCGTCTTCGACCAGACGCCTTTCAACGTCACGCAGCAAGCTCGTACCGGGTTGGGCGAAACACTGCCGCAGCGCTTCGCCCAAGCGGTCGACCGCGTCGGCCGACCGTATCGTGTCGGCCGCTGTATGCCCCGGTAATTCCGCGACGGGCGCGGCGGCGCGCGGCGTCGGCACCATGGTGCGCGGGATCGCGCCCGATTCAGAAACACGGATATCGCTCGCGGTGACGCGGCTACTCGACGCCATCAACAGCGCGTAATGCACGACATTTTCGAGCTCACGGATATTCCCGGGCCATGAATGGGCGGTCAGCTTCTCGAGCGCATCAGACCCGATGACGGGTATCGGCCGGTTCAATTTAGCCGCGTATACCCCCGCGAAATGCTCAGCCAGTGCGGCGATATCACCCGGCCGCTCGCGCAGCGGTGGCAGCACCACCGTTGCTATATTCAACCGATAGTACAAATCGCGCCGAAATCGACCAGCCTCCACGGCCGCTTGGAGGTTGACGTTGGTCGCAGAGAGGATGCGTACGTCGACGCGCGTGGCTTTGCGCGCGCCGATGCGGGTGACTTCGCCTTCCTGGAGCACCCTTAACAATCTACCCTGCAGAGCGAGCGGCATATCGCCGATCTCATCGAGGAACAAGGTGCCGCCGTTCGCGGCTTCGAACCAACCTTCGCGCCGCGAGTTGGCGCCGGTGAACGATCCAGCCTCGTGGCCAAAGAGCTCGCTTTCTATCAGGTGCTCGCTGATCGCACCGCAGTTGACCGCCAGAAACGGTCCAGAGCGACCGCTCTTGCGGTGGATGTAGCGGGCCACCAGCTCCTTGCCCGTGCCGGTTTCGCCGGTGATCTGGACGGCCGCATCGCTCGGCGAGACTCGATCGAGCAACTCCACCAACTCCCGCGAGGCGCGATCGATGAAAACCAAGTGTTTCGCCCTGAGCGGTCCGCTGACCGCGACCGAACCGAAATCCTCCGTGTGAGCAAGCTGTACCACTCTGTCGACACGAGACATGTTGTCATTACCTCAATCTGAATCATCGCGAGCGCTGAATCGTACCGAGCGGTGCACTTGCATTCCGCCCTCCCCAAATCATTGATGGGCTTATCGTAACGGGCACGGCGGTCATTCCGCTAATACCTTAGTGGTATGGGGACATGCTTGGCAGTACGGGGACATGCCTGATGGCATGGACATGCCGGCATTGGCATGCGAGTTGCTTCATGCAAAGCGCTTCTGAATTGAACTCTTCTCCCCAATCAAAGGATCATGTCGATGAAACAGGTATTACTCGCACTCAGTATGGTGATGATGGTCGCCGCCGCCCATGCCCAACAACCAACCCCGAACTCTGCGCAGGCCGCGCCCGCGTTCAAGGCTCATGTACTCGCGCGCGACGAACTCGATCAGTTGATCGAACATCCGGACACGCTGTTGATCATCGACGTGCGGCGGCCCGATGAGCTCACGTCGATCGGTGGATTTCCGGTGTATTTCAGCATTCAGCTCAAGGATTTGGAGTCGAGCACCGCGTGGATTCCCAAGGGCCGGCGGATCGTCACCGTCTCCAATCACGCGGCACGTGCCGGCAAGGCGGCCGATCTGTTGAAGGAGAAAGGCTTCGACGTGGTGGGGGCGGTCGGCGCCCAATTGTACGAAAAGGACGGCGGCAAGCTGGTCAAGCTGACGCCGCCGGTCGCTGCCGCGGGCGCCGCCGCGGGTGGGCAGTAACCGGCCGCGCCGGGGCTGAAACTCTCGGGAGCATGCCGCCGCTGCTGAATTCGCAGCAGCGGCACTGCTCAATTGGGTGCTCACGACGCTCAAAAATCAGCAAAGCGTAGCCGCCACTGCGCATGAAACACCGAAAAACCGTTCGACGCGGCGTGGCATGCCTCTTGCTTAGCACGCTGTGGTCGAACACAAACACGTCGAAGGATGCGAGAAAGACATGCGATATTTCATTCGAGCCGCGATCGCCGCGGTGTTGAGCAACACGGCAGCGATGACGCTGCACGCGGCGGACGCGGTCAATACGGCGGCGGAATCCAGCGCCGATGGACTAGACGACATCGTCGTCCTGGGCACGGCACGTAAGGACATCACGGCACTCACCAGCACCGCACCGGTGGACGTGATCTCGCCGGCCCAGTTGCAGGCGACGGGCGCAACGACCATCAACGAGGCGCTGTCGCGATTGCATCCTTCGTTCAATTTTCCCCAGGGCCAAAATGCGGTCAAAGGGCAGGGGGTGCGTGCGGCGTCGCTGCGCGGCGTCGGTCCGGGTTACACCTTGATCCTGGTCAACGGTAAGCGACGTAACCTATCGGCGCAATTATCGGGTACGGATCCCTGGCCCGCGACCCAGGTGGTCGATCTCAATACCATACCGCTCTCGGCCATCGAGCGTATCGAAGTCTTGCGCGACGGCGCGGCGGCGCAGTACGGCTCCGACGCGATTGCCGGCGTCATCAACATCGTGCTCAAGGATAATTCCAGCGGCGGCGATCTCGACGTGCGCGGCGGGGGGTATAGCGATGGCGGCGGCAAGACCTTTCAATTACTCGGCAACGAGGGCTTCACGCTGGGAGACGGAGGGTTCGTCAACTTCAACATCGACCGGTTGAACAGCGCCAACGTCAACCGCAGTGCCGCCGACTGGCGGCAACTATTTCCGAACGGTGATCCCCGCAACGAATCGTATCCCAAGGACTACGGTCAATGGGGTCAAGCTTCGCGCAATAACTGGGTGGGGTTGATCAACGGCGAGTTGCCGCTGGCCAGCGCAGTGACCGCTTACGGATGGTTGAACTACTCGAACAAGTCCACGAGCGACTATGTCAACCCCGAGCGGGTCGTGGCCTCCAACACCTCGAGCACGACCGCGACCAACCCCACGCAATTGTCGCCCACCGACGAACTGGGCATCTATCCAAACGGCTACCAGCCCGCGATGACCTATAAGTCGATCGATTACGCGGCGGTCGGCGGTTTGCGCTATGGCACGGCCGAGTTCGGCGATCTCGATGTCGGTGTTTCCTACGGACGCGATGAGACCGGCCGGTACACCTATTCGTCCATCAACCCGAGCTGGGGTCCGGCGAGTCCGACCAGCTTCTACCTAGGCTCGTGGATCGACCATACCACCAGCGTCACGGCGGATTACCACCGGGATCTGGAGATACCGTTCACGAAGTCCTCGGTGCTGTCCGCCGGCGCGCTGTTCAGGCAGGAGGCCTGGGGCACTGGCGATGTCGGCGATTACATCGGCTACGCGCCGGGACCGCTCGCGGGATTGCCTCTGTGGTCGCTGTATTCGACGCCGACCACCGTGTATGGCGGCAAATCCGCCGCCTATGCCGGCAAGACCGCGGCGCAGGTCGCGGGCAGTGATGCCGGGATTTACGATCAATATGCCTCCCAGTTCACCGGCGTCAACTTCGCCGCCGCGACGGGCTCCATTGGTGCCACCGGATCGTCTACCGCCGGCATATCGCCTATCGATACGGGCTCCATCCGTCGCCACGTGAGCGGTGGCTACGTGGGTCTCGATGCCTCGGTCACCCCGAAATTCGATGTGGGGGTCACCGGTCGGTTCGAGGACTATTCCGACTTCGGCGGAACCGCCAACTACCGTCTCACGGCGCGCTATGAATTCGTGCCCGCGTTCGCAGTCCGCGGCACCATCAGCAGCGGATTTCATGCCCCGAGCCTCGCCGAGCTGGGTCAACAGGTCACGAGCTATACCGGTACCTTCACCAACAACGGGATCAGCACGCTGACGCCGGGGTACACCCGACAGTTTCGCCCCTCCGATCCGGTCGCGGCCGCCTTCGGCGCAAAACCGCTCGATCCCGAAAAATCCACCACCTATTCCTTGGGTGCCGTGATACGGCCGGATGCCACCAGTTCCGTGACCATCGATGCTTATCATTTAAAGATCGATAATGTCATCACCGTGACGGATCCCATCCAAGGGCCCACCGTCTCGAAGGCATTCAACGCTGCGGGACTCGCCGGCTACACGCAGGCTACTTACTACTTGAATGCGTGGAACTCGCGCACCGACGGTGTCGATATCGTGGCACAGAAATTTTTCGAACTGCCCGTCGGCAAGCTGGATGTATCGCTCGCCACCAGTTACGACACGACCTCCGTCTTCGATCCGCACAACAAGGTGGATGTCGGCGGTGCCGTCATCACGGTGCTCAACAATTCGCGGTTTCGAGATGCAGAGACGGGGGTTCCTAAGAGCAAGGTCATCCTCGGTGGCAATTACACCTGGTCCGCGTGGTCCTTCCAGGCCACCGGCACGCGTTACAGCTCCTACCGCTACAACGTGGGCAACGTCCCGAACACCGTGCAGGCGAATGGTAATGTGGATCAGGTGTTCGGACCCGAAACCTATGTCGACTTGGGTGCGGGCTACGAAATACACGAGAATCTTCATCTCACCGTCCGGGTGGATAACGTGTTCGACAAGTACCCCAATCAATACGTGGACGGGAACCGCTCGAGTGGCATCAATCCGTATTCGTTCATCGCGCCGAACGGCGCCTCCGGACGATTCATTCTCGTCGGTGCGAACTATGTGTTCCGCTAATCCGCCGACCCGACTCTGGATGAATCGTCACAGGAGCCATGACTTCCGATGACCCGTTATAATCGCCGACAATTTTTGATGGATTCCGCGCTGGCCGCGACCACGCTCGTGTCGGTGCAGAGTCACCTGCGGGCGGCCCCGGCCGCTGCTACGTCCGGCACTGCGTTGCCCGCCGCGCGAGTGTTGGTCGACTGGCACAGCCACTATGCGTCGAACGCCGAGGTACGGTTCTTCGCCGCCCGTGGCCAGGCGCCGCGGATCGTGACATCGGCCGATGGCGTGGCCCGCCTGCAGAACGTCGATACGGCGTCATTCGCGGCGGGTAGCCCGGCGGTGTTTTCGGCATCCGACATTCCGGCGCGGATCCGGCATTTGGATCAAAATGGCATTCAGCATCAGCTATTGACCCAAACTGTCGCGCTCGGTCTGGATGCCACGATTCCCATTGACGAGCTGCGTCCCTTGCTGCGCGCCTACAACGATGAGTTGGCGGACGTTATTCATCGCTATCCCGGACGCTTCTTCGGCGTGGCTGCATTGCCCACCGCGGATCCCGACTGGGCGGCGGCGGAACTCGACCGAGCGCATCGCGATCTGGGGTTCATCGGCGGCTCGCTGCCGCTCAATGCCTTCGCCACCTTGGAGGGTGCCCGCACCTTGGCGCCGATCTTTGCCGTCGCGCAGAGGCATCGCAGCCATTTCTTCATTCACCGCGCTCCCGCGAGCAGCCGAGTCCCGGGACAACCGCCCGTGGTCATACCCACCGATAGCGATTATGCACGCTGGACTCTCATCAGCAATTCGCATCTGGCGGCCGGCGGCATCACCCTGGGGCTCACCGACTTTCTGGATCCGTACCCCGACGTGACGGTGCAGATCATCATGTTGGCGGGATTCCTGCCCTATCTCATCGATGCCATCGTACCGGCGGCGGAAAAGGCCGGCGTCAAGGATCCCCTGCAAAGGCTGCGTCGGCTCTACATCGATCCCGGTCCCTATTCTAGGATCGGCGACTGGGTGGAGTTGGCGGCTTCCAAACTGGGTGCCGACCGCATCCTCTTCGGGACTGACTACGGCGTGAACGGCGGCACCAACGGCGATGTCGGCCCGGCCATCGCTACACTGGATGCGGCGCTGACACCGCAACAGCGCCAGCTCATCTACATCGACAACAGTCGCAGTCTTCTCAAGTCCAAGGGAATCGTCATCTGAGGGCCGGGCCGACCGCCGTAGGTTGATCGATACATGGCGTAATCCGCAATGCCGCGATCGGCGGCCGGTTGTTTAATGGTCACTAGACGAAGCCGATCGCCCGCCCCGCCATGCAAACGAGGATCCAGAGCACCAAGCTTAGCAGCACATGAGCTCTCGCGAGCCCTGCGTGTGCACGCAGCCGCATGGGTGTCCACAGGAAAATCAACGCATAGCTGATTAGCGCGGCGAGCAGTATCACCATTTTGGCGTCGAACGCTCGGTTACCATAGTAATGTAGCGGTGCGGACAGAAACATGAACACGCCGCTGGTCAGGGAAAGACCCAGTCCCATTAAGGACAAGGTTCGTGACTGACCGATGATGCTCTCGAATGGTTGATCCCGCAGCACCAGTCCCAGTACGCGCAGACAGATGAGTATCAGGGGCCCCAGAAGGAATATCAGCCCAAATACGTGAATGACCTGCAGCCCGGCCACGAGCAGGTGATTCGCCTGGGCGATGAAATGCGACAGTCCGCTGGTCTGCAGCCATTCCAGGATATCGATGAGAGAGACGGCTGCCGCAGCGGCACCGCCTGGCAGGCTTACGTCCACCGGGGAATATAGGGAATCAATCGTCCGCAGACGATGACCAGCACCCACAGCGATAACGACGCGAGCCCGGCACCGCGAATGCCGCTTGGCAGCGGCCCACGGTCGGGTAGGGCGTCGGGGCGGCGTGCGAGCACGAACTCGAAGTACAGCGCATTGACGGTGGCCAGCGTGAAGAAGAACGCCTTGAATGGCCAGGGAGGGCTCACGATCACGGTCGAGGCTTCCGAGGCGAACAACAAGATTCCGGCGACGACGATCAGGGCGAAACCCGCAAATACATACGGTTGTAGTTGGCGGTGGAGCTCTCTGACGGGAACCGACGGTAGAAAAATGCCGATCAACCGTAGATCGACCAAGAAAATGAGCCCTACGGCAACGGACAGGCCGATGAGATGAATGCCTTCGATGATGGGGAAGGCATAGCGACCCTCGGCGATCGCCGTGCCCAGATCCGATTGTTCGATCGTCTCGGCGATCGCCAGCAAACGCGACATGAGTAGCGGCTACTTCTTGTTCTGTGCGTTGTTCTGAACGGCGACTCGACCGAAGCCGCCGTTGTTCTCCACGCAAATGCGTTCAAGGTGATCGCCGAT
>Ga0116227_10011483_pt1 | contig 14867 bp, 11 predicted proteins | sample S1TSphgellanicum_FD_89693 | JGI IMG/M metagenome (GOLD analysis project Ga0116227, IMG submission 89693) | Host-associated microbial communities from peat moss isolated from Minnesota, USA - S1T2_Fb - Sphagnum magellanicum MG | ecosystem: Host-associated > Plants > Peat moss > Unclassified... | reverse complement strand
CATAGCAAACCTACTTTTTGGATTCAAAGGTCCACCTTCTAGGTGATTGCATTTGATTATACTATGCCTTTTGTAACATTTTTGATATTAGCATACATTCTTAGACATTCAGTTTATATCATACGATTTACATTTTAAATTGACAATCTAGTGCTTTCAAATTCTGTTATTATCGTTTTTGATATATTCAATCAATATTTTTTTCATGTGCACTTTTTTTTTAATGATTCTTGTATAATTTTTTAAAAAATTCATTGTTGTTTATAGTGATATGGTGTACAATGAAATGCTATTGTTCTTAAATTTGAAACTAACCAATTTTGATTAATTTTTTAAAAAATTAGATATTAAATAAAAAAATCTTTAACATAAAAGATTTTTGTGTATACTTTACCATGCTTTCAGCCTTTGATGAAACATCGGAAGGACACAAACCCTTTTTTACTTCAAAGTTCTTCACCAAGACCACATGGTTCTTGATAAAATCTTCCCTAGTATCAAGTTTTCAAGAAATAGTTGCTCCACTTAATTCTATGCCTTCAAATTTTAGGGCCATGGCTTTTAGTTTACAAGCTTCTTCCTTTTTAATCCAAGCAACAATAGTAGCCCAATTCACATTAACACCTTTCTTTTGTGCAATGAATCCCTTAACCACCCAAGATGCAAAATCATTGTTTGTGATGACAAATGTGCCATAAATTTGCCAACACAATCTCACAAGCTCTTTTATGATGTTTGGATGCAAGGTTGAGTTTGTGTACTTGTATTTAGGTTGTTTCAAAGGACCAAAGACCTCATCTATGTCAGTTTCACTAACATGCTCAAAAGTTAATTTTATTCGAGGGTTAAACCTTTTGTTGTTTAAATGCCTCACCACATCAAAAAATTCCTCAATTTGCAAACTAAGATTTACAAATTCCCAAGCAAGGAATTTTGGGCTTCCCTTTTCCAACTTGGGTTTTGTTCTTCTATCTTTCTTTTCCTTCATCTTGCAATGTAAGCAAAAATCAAACAACATCAATTTTAAAACCAAAACAAAAGCTACACAACTACCAAAAATGATGAAACCTCAAAACTAAACATAGATAATTGAATATAAGTTGTGTATGTTTTGGTTTACAACCTTGTTACTACGTTGCCAGCCTTTTTGTCAAGTAGCCAAGTCACAAAAAAATATCAAGTTAAAAAAAAGAAAATTTTCACAAAAACATAAGAAAATAAATTCAAATTTTACTTAAGTTTCATTTTGAAACTATTGAGCCTTCAATTGGGTTTAGTGTAAATCAACTACAAAATTTCAAAAACTTTGCAATAATAAAAGTAAGGAGTAAGTAGGTTTCAAATTAACTGGTCAATTAACCTATTTTTTCAGTAGAAAATTTAATGAAATATACATGTATGAAGTTATAGCATAAAGATCATTATGTATTCAAGTCTCACCAAAAAAAAAATCTATTTTCCCTTTGGTAAAATATATTTGACACATACTTAAATCAAATGTTACACTCCAAAAAGTAAGTTTTAAAATCTACTTGAATTTAAAAAGTCTACTTGAAACCTATTTTTACAATGCAAAATTAAAAAATTGGTGCATAATAATAATAAAAAATCTTGTTATTTATCATTCAACTAAAAAGATTGAATGTATAACAATTTTGTGATGGGTTTTGGTCTTACTTTTTGTTCACTTAACAAGTAGACTAACAAGTACTTTTAATTGTACACTTTACCATGCTTTCAACCTAGAGGACTTGAAAGAGGTTATTAATCTTGCAACTTTCCTCCCTTAGCTTTTGAAGTGCTCGTTGGTGATGGTGAAACACCTTCTACGCAATAAGACAAAGGCCGGAAAAATCTTACAGGCCATCAATTCACGATTACAAACCAATAACATCAAGCCTTGCAAGTTCAACAAGCAGTTGACTCTGTTGAATCCAAATCCCAAAATATTATGGAAGAAATCTTGGTGATTGAAGAAAAGGTGGGCACAAGGCAAATTGGGAACTTTTTTTTCAAATGTTCATTTCAGGTATTTCAACCATAGTTGTGTTATTTGCATATGTTTGTTTAATGGTTTTTCTTTTGCAATGGTTATGCTAGGGTTGAAACTTGTGTTTTTTACTTTTTGAATGTTCATGAATGTCTTGTAAGTGAAAGGTAGTAAACAAAAAGTGGGAGCTACAAGTATTACGACAAAACACCTTGAAGTTGGAAAGTCATTGTAGAAAGTTATTGCCACACTAGAAGCTAAGTCCTCATCACAATTAGACTATGAAATGAAAATTAAAATGGCTAGGTTTAATGTAAAAAAAAGAGGAACCTAGCAATGGAAGGAGAAATTATCTCTCAAGATGCTAAGGTTGAGTCGTATAAGGTTGATGATGTAATGATAAATTGCCCCCAAATCAAAAGGGGATTCACAGAAGCACGATCGCGTGAATTTTTTTCATCCTTCTGTAAACCATACAATTGCCAATTCAAGTGTGGAAATTGAAAACATGTTGTGAATCAAATTTAGGAAAATGTTGAGGTCCTTGAGGCTCCATGTGGAGATGGAGTTTGGCATATACAAAGATGCCCCCCTGCATTGTATGTTCAATGTTATGCATTGCAAAAACCCACCAAGCATTCTTGTGCTACAAGGATAATTACCAAGCCAACTTCTATTGGTGTCCTTGCCCTAATTTACCCAGGGTTATGGTCTTAGTTCCCTGTTGCACCTTTAAAGTTGCATATGACATGAATTGTTGCGTTAACAATACAAAGCGCAAGTATGCATTAGATAGACCAGCTATAGTGGAAATTTGGCCTAGTAAAGTTGGAACCAATTTCACCATAAATGAAATAAAGTATCTTGAAAAAGTGGGATTTGTTTTGAATAAGCGGTAGCTAATCTTTCCTTGAAGCCTATTTGGAGGGGAAAGCTCCATTCCTATAAATAGGCCAGTGGATGAAATGTCATGGCGAACATCACGTAATGGTAAGGTTGTTTGTCATAGAGTGTCATTCAAGAGGTCAAATCTACATTACAATCGGTGGGAGGTTGGTCAACTTTTTGAAACAACTATAAACCCATCGTTGGACGTTCCCCTTCCTAGATATGGATGAATCTATAAGATTATGTCTGGCCATAATCTAAACAAAAAACAATATGAAGTTATAATAAGGAACATCCTAGCTTACACTTGTTTGGATTTTGTATCAATGATTTCCAATTTGTTAGGTTGGCGAAGGAAATGGGTGCCTTATAAACACATGTACTATGTTTTACAACATGTCATGTTTTGCGGGCAATTCAAAAGTTTCATTTATTTTCCAACTTGGAGTTGTGATGAAGTTGGTCAGTTGTTGGATTGTATGTAACTTTGGTGTATGTAGGAATACTATTATGAATTGTCAATTCTAGTGTTCTTCTTCATGCTATGTGTTTGGCTCCTAGACTACAACTTGTAAAATATGTTATCATTTTGGTTTTATAAACGATTTGATATTGTTCATTCGACATTTTGTTTGGCATGAATGATCAGACATTATTAGATAAAAATTAGTTATCAAACTAATGCAAATGTTTATTAGTAATTAAATACATTATTTTTAAGGATTATAGGAAATAATTTCTAAGTTTCAATTACAAACAATTGCAACAAAAGTTATGATATCCTTGTCACCAATAACATATTTTACCTACTTCGATGATTATTTTATATCATTCAAAGAATATTCTTGCCACATCAATATAATATTATCTCCACGTGAATGGAATATTCTTATCTATGTGGAGAATATTTGGTTTACATGGCAAAAATATTCTTCAAAGATTTTGTGCTGTTCACAAAAGCTTACTTCACCATTCACGCTCACACAATCATATGGTAGCTACATTATTTCATTAGCATGTTAAACATGTGTCATGTTTTGTCCACTTGGTTGTGCATTTAGCCTCCATTAGTGGGACGATTGTTGGGGTGTCAAAAATCAATCAATTAAAGGTACTTGTGGTTCCTTTCTTTCCTCATGCTTTGCTGGTATCTAATGAAAAAGTAAACATGTTGTAATCGGTTGTTGATGTTCATTGTTGGGAACATCAACTAGTTGAATCCCCTTGGCTTAAGTATGTGGTTGTTTTTGTGACTAAACCACCTCATAAATAGGTTGATGTGGTACTTCTAATTTTAATTGCCTCCTAAGGCCTTTCATGATTACTTTTCACATCTTTTATATTGACTTAAAACAATTGTTAATTCAAGTTCTTTTGATCAATAGGTTGCTACAAAAATTACAAATCATCAAGGCACAAAAAAATTTTAGAAAACTACCAAAATTAACACAAATTAAAATTTCAAATTTCAAAACAAAACAAGTCTTAAAACTAGAAAATGTAAACATGATTGCTTACAATTCTATTCCACTACATGGTCGCCAAAATGTTAAGGGTTTTTTCTATTCTTCTTAAATTTAGGATTTCTTATATTTTAAACTTTCTAGTTATATTTTAAATGTTATTAATAGGTTGCTTCAAATCAATAATTAATGAAAATCAAATATAGATATTTCTCCTAGATGCAAAAGCAAAATTGAATTTAATCTTTCATAGAAAATTGAAAGAAATAAAAATATCAAAGTTCTAAATGAACCTATTCATGAACCCAAAAAAATGCACCCAAGAAACAATCTCCAATTTCAAGAAAGAAGTTCCAAAAGGCCAAAAATATTTTTATCAATCCTCCCATCCTTCTATTTATACCAAATGTAACACTATTTTAAATTAAACAATCATTAGCCGATAAAACTTGAATTTAAACTACAACAACTATTAGTCATAGGTTTAAACTAACCTATTGTTATCAACAACCGATTATTGTATAGGCTAGTTACCAATTTATTTAACCCACTAATTACCCTAACACCTATTACTAATTATTTCAATATATTAGTTCACCTAAAGTCTTATTACCCAATAATAGCTATACTAAGTCTTAAAATCATATTACCTCACCGGTTACTAGTTGGTAACAACCAGTTAGTACACACTTGAAAAATTAGGTTAACATAAATACATGTTTCTTCCCTTCTGGTGTAGTTACTTATAACTATTAAATTGTTTCCACAAATGTCTTTTTCATCTTTTCTTCTTTTGTCCAATCTATAGTACTCTTGTTTTTTAACATCTCCTTCTCCTTGAACACCTATTCTTCATTCTTCTAACTTTTGGTTGCCATTATAACCATGTTGATTGAAATAATTGGTGGTTTTTTATCTAATGTTGTCAAAGTTTCTATTAGTTTTGGCATTCTTATCTTTAAACATCATTTTCATTTCAACAAATCATGACATTCCACCATCTTATGTCCCATTAACCTACACACATGACAAGGAAATCACATGGGTTTTGGACTTTTGCTATATTAAGCCATTACCTCAATAACACTAGTAACTACTTCTTCTTTCTTCTTATTGCACCAAGTCTTCATTGCATGATTTATATGCTTACAATTTGTACAAAATAGGTTGGTCTTAACATCACCTATTATTAATGTGGTCATTGTGGCAAACGGGTGTGATCACAATCAAATGAGCCAAGGTGACAAAGGACTCGAGGACTATAGTCCTTTTTGTGGTCATTTTCACTTTCTCATAGAAAGGACTTTTGGGATGAAATCTTTTGCAATATGTTATTAAAAATACATCAAATTTTTTCAATACATCAAATTTTTTGTATTGAATTTTCATGAATAAGCAAGAATTTTTTTAAAGTGTAGAAATTTTACCAAAATTTTCATTTTTTTTTGAAAATTTATCTTAATTTCAAATTGTATGAAAATATGTTAATTATTTAATGTTTTATTTTATTGCTTCATAAACTAAAACTTTTTTTCAGATGTCATATACATTACACCCTATTTACATGTGCTAAAAGACTTTTGAAATTCTAAATTTTTGTTCAAGAGATTTATTATTTTAAAAATTTTAAAATTTCACAACTTTCAAATTGTGAGTGTTTTTTTAGTGTGGCTAATCAATTAACATCATTTCAATTTTTTTCTCATCAAAGTTCCTTTATAAAGAGAGTCTTTAGCACAATAATTTGCAAAATATACTACTTTTGATGCAACTATTATTCAAGTTCAAAGGTCTTTTATTAAAACCAAAACCCAAAGCTTTTTTCTTGAAATTTTTTTTTGAATTCTTCAACATTCATATTAGTCATTTAGCACTACATTCCATGATTAATATGGCATTAAAGTGGCACCACAAAAATATATCTTATAAAATTACAATTTTTATAAAGTTTTGGCAGTTGCCTGACATGCTTTTTGGCTTGTTTGATTGTGACTACACCCAAATGTTGGTTTTGGAATAATTAATTGATTATATCCTTCCACTTTAATGATGCCCTCTTCACATGTGATCACAATGTCTTTATGTTGTTGTAAGGTAGTTCTTTGCATACATGTTTGTTATAATAATCTTTAAGTACAATTGATCGAAGTCCAAACTTGAACACTATAATAAAAAAAATTATTAGTTTTTTTGTCTCCATACTATTGGCCAATTTCATCAAACGGTTGTAATACACCTCCACTCTCTTTATGTGGTCATGTTTCAACATCTTTAATTGGATGTACACATGTTTATCATTTTTCACAAATCTGAATCGCTTGTAAAATGCGCATGTTCCAACTTTACAAAATTGCAATTGGAATGCTTTGTAAGGAAATTTTGACTCCATTCTAAAATTATTTCACGTAAATTGAATATGAATAAGTTAACAATGTCTTCATTTTTCTTTTCACCATTCACCTATATTGTTACTTTGAACACCAATATGTGAGCATCACAATTTGTATCCTTGACATATGATGGATAAAGAAGTTATTTCCTAGCATGTTACCTCTTAACCTTTGCCAATGTAACACTCCTTGTCACTAATATTGTCCATGTAGGCATTGGAAGATTACTCCCCCTAGGTTTAAGTATTACCTATTATGTGAATACATGTGTAATTGGCATGACCACTATTGGTTAAGGTATAACCAACCCTTGCTCCTAGTATGTTTGTTGTTATGGTGGGAACAACCCCACTCCAAAATAATATAGACAACATACCTAGATACATTGTAAGTATCCTTGTTATGCAAACCTCTAAAATCATTGCTTAGATTTAAAATTTCTACGACACCACCTAGATCAAGATTAAACATTTGCCTATGTACATCCTCAACAACCATTATCATTGGTTTAAACTAAGTACCTATTCCCTCAATAGTGGAATTGCCTTTATTAGTATCCCAAAACTTTCAACAACACACCTCAATCTAGCTCCAAACCTTTTTACTTCATTGTTTGAATATTCCATATAATGTATGAAGATCTTGCAAATATTGATTAGGTTGTTCATGTAAAAAATACATTGTTCCTAATCAAGTGTTTTAAATAATCTTGAAATAAACATTGATCAAGACCTTTTTGGAAATATGGTTATAAAAATTGCTTTAAAAGTCCATTGTACCTATCCAAGATCACTAGAATCAACATGAAAATGCCACTAGACTTAACTTTGCTTGTGATAGTCGTATTGGTCAAATAATCCTTTGCCCTAATCCAACCAATGGTTGTTGCAAAGTCTACATTATTAAATCCTCTAGACATGCTTCAATGTTAAGAACATGCACCTCTAGCATTCCTACCACCATTTCCACATCATCTAGTTCACTTCATTCACTAAGTATGATTGAACATGTGGTTCACCTTGAAAAAGCTTTGAACTACCAACCAATTGAGAAGGAACCCTTGTTTGGCTTTTTTCTTCTTGTTTTGGTAGATTTTTCAAATTAATATGTACCTTTCAAGCTGATCTAGGTGTTTATCTTAACTGAGTTTATAACCATCTTATTACATATTATTATTGTGGAAATTCAAATTGTTGAGCCACAACTTCAACATGTTCTTCCCCTACCTTGCTTACCCAATTCCCACCATATTGTTTTTTTCCCTTATAGGAACATTTTGTGGGTAATGCTACACCAATTTATCGCCTATTGATTACATTTCATGTTGTTGATCACATGTTACAAAAGATCCCCGATCTTTAACAAGTTTTGTTTCAGACCTTGGCACAATAGGAGTTTTGATGCATATTTCCAAAAGTGCTTACAACTTTTCTTCTATTGGTCTCCACCTACATCGCTTCTGCACTTTATGCATCTTGATCACTTGTTTGTTCCAATTGTTTCTATAGACTTTTGGTTGTCATTTTTGACATACTACATATAGTGTATTCCCATATTAGTTTGTTCAACTAGTTGCAAATTGAATTCCTTACAAAAAATCCAAATCCTAACATTGTTCCACAAACTACTTCAACAATACTTGTATAAACAACAACCAAATATGGTTCCAATATTTTACAAAAGTAGTGAAAACATGAACCTACACGCAAGACCTTTGTTTCTTGAAAAAAAACATAGAAGTTCCCCCAAATCCAAATCCTAAGGATGGTCACCAAATGGTAAGTACTCACTTGTAGATATTATGCAAACACTCAAAACATGTATCATAATGATATATAAACTATTGATTTTCAAATCTACTAATGACATTTTCACAACAATCCTAATAGGTCTTCTACATGTAAGTATTAATGAGATTTTTTTATGCAAATCTTTAATTCTTTTTAATTTCTTACACCCAACCTCTATTTATTTTGCCACACACAAACCAATGCAAAGAAAAGTAAAACATGGAGAGAGGAAATGCTACCCCATTTCCCTCCAAAACTTCATTTGGAACAACAACAATTCAAAAAAACAATTACCTCATGTCCAAATCTCAACTGGTAGTCAAATTGTTTACATGTTCAATCCCATTCTGCCTATTTGTCCAATCCTTACATTACCTGCATGTTTCCCTAACACCGGTCTATCACAAAATGCCACAATTTTTTTTATTAATACCCCAACTTCATCTATTTTTAGACCAATCATCAATGGGTTGATCTATGGCAACCAAACCAAAATTCCTTTAATAAAAACATTCACCACCATGTGTCCCACATGATTAATAATATTCACAACAATTGGTTTGGTTTATTACAAAATACTACAAGTTTAACCACTACAAAATGCAACAAGTATGACCAATCATGATTAGATTGAACTACTGTTTTTTCATTAACACAATAACAAATATTTCTCACAATTGCACTAGTTTTGGGTGATTGTCCAATGATGATAAATCTAGGTCAAATTTTTTTAAATGACATGTTAGCATGTGTCACAATGAATATGTTGCTTGCAAGTTGTGACCAATAGTGCCTCAATTGGGGTTTTGGCATAGAAGCACCTAAAACCATTAACAAAAGTGCTAAAGTTGGCAAAAACCTCCATTGGTTCTACAATACCGTACCATCATGTTTTGGCAAAAGACAAAAGTTGTTACAAGTGGAATTGTAGTTTTGGATTTTTTTAATTAGTTATGATTTCTTGATTTTTTTTCTAAATTAACTTGATTTGGAAATTAGTCTATTCCATGCAACTTTCTTTAAAACCCCCAATCCCTCATTGTCACTATCTTAATATGGATAGATTATTTCATTAATAATCTATTTCAAAGGTTGTGTTTTATGTGACATTTATCCATCCTCATATTAAAATAGTTACACCCAAAATATTTTTTCACATGTGAAAAATATAAAAAGTAACAATAAGAGGGGTACAATGATAGTTTTAGGTGCTTCTACTTACAAACTAATTTAATTTTGACATTAACTTAGCCTAAGGTAAGAGCACTTAAAACTACTATTTTATTTTTTGTAAAACATGATTTTAAAAACCTAAGCCCTTGTTGTCATTGTCCTAATCAAAATAAGTAATGCTATTAAAACTTGATTGCACATGTGCCAAAAGTTATATTTCAACTCACCCATTTGCTATTTCATGGCTATTGCAAAATTTTAAGTACATGAACATACCTTTCATGCCATTAAGTATTATGGAATATCAAGAATGTGGTAGGGTGTGACCATTATTTTATTTTGTGCATCTAACATTTTTTTCAAACAAAAAGAGAGCTACAAATGGAATTGTTTCTATATGATGTTATTTTCACTATATTGGTATACATATTTTTGAAAATTTGAAATCAATCCAATGAATACAAAATATCCAAAAACATTTTGAAAATGTTGTAACCATTATTCTTTAAGCAACTTTTAACCAAATTTACAACTTCTTGAAAAGCATTGAAAATGACCTTAACATAATAATGAGTTTTGCAAAGATTATTGAAAATAATTTTTTAATTCAAAATATTCTGAGGATAAACACAATTGAAGTAATCGTCTAGTGGTGTAAATGTGACTCCTAATACCCATTTGAACCCAATGAGCATGATAAAGAGGCTTGTTGTTCTATTAGGTGGTGATGAGTTGTTTTGAAGCTTGTTCCAAAGAGTAACTCATTTTCTCATTGTCAATTCACATTTCAATTGCATTCTCAATTGTTGATTCACAATAAAACAAACATTGACAACCTATCCCACCTAGGAAAAAACTTGAAGAAAGGCAGGAATAGGACCCAAACTTGTCGTGTTTTGGGAATGATTTTTGTTATTCCAAGAACTACATGGTTTTAACATTGTTTTATTTTCAACGTTTAGTCATTATGGTGGGCTTTTTTCAAATGCTCAAAATATATGTCAAATTCATAAAAATCAACGAATACCATGTTTTAAAACTAAAATTTAAAGAACCTGACCCAAGCCTATGGTACTTCTTCCATATCAACAAAATATCAAAGAGATCCTCAAAATGGCCTATTGACCCAGACCAAGGGACATTCTTCCCCTTACAAGGTGTGGATTGGCATGCATTCAGAGGAGCATGACAATGGAGAAGTTGGTCCGGCCTCCCACTTGTTGATGAAAGCCCATCCAACATATTAATTGCTTCATAAAGTAATTGCAAGGAAGGGGATTCCCTTCTTGCAATTAATTTGTCAAAAGTAAAATCATAGTACTAGAACCAACTAGTATAGTATAAACCCTTAGGATGAGGGCATACCCAAAATAAGAGGCCTCGGACAAAGTAATAATCAACTGCAGTACCATGCATTGTGGGAATGCCTCCAGGCTATTGCTTTACCCATCATAAAGCATGACAGGGTGAATGTTATGATGAACTTAACCATCCCTTAACAGAACCAACTAGTATAGTATAAAGCCTTAGGGTGAGGGCATTCCCAAAATAAGGGGCCAAAGACAAAGTGATAGTCAATCGCAGTATTGATGCATTGTGGGTATGGCCCCCAGCCTAATGCAACAAAACCTATCATAAAGCACGATGAGGTGAACATTATCATGAACTTTACCAGAACCAACTAGTATGGGATAAAACCTTAGAGCGAAGGCATTAAGGGGCCTAGGACAAAGTGATAATCAACTGCAGTACGATGCATTGTGGGAATGCCCCCAGCCTAATGCTTCACCCATCATAATGCAGCACAAGGTGAACATTATCATGTACTTAAACATCCCTAGCCCATGAGGCTTAGGAGCAGGATGGATAATCCACCTACTCCAACTACTACTACTCCTCCAACTACTGCTCAAAAGTAGGTGGGATCTTGCACCTACTTAATAATCCTCCCATCTTGAGTAAGCTCAATATTTGTACTCTCTTCTAGGAGAGATATTCATGGATGTAAGGTTGCCCTCCAAATACAGGAGGGAATTCCTCCAAGTGCTTTATTATTGATAAGGGAAAGCTCCACCAACTGGTGCATTACACCTGCCAATCAAGGGTCAATGGTGCAATGCCCTGCTATTGAAGCTTTCCTCTACATAAAAGACTGAAGCAAAAAAGCTCTCCCACTAGAATGATAGGCAATCCATTTCATGAAACGGCCACCCTAATGATGAGAGACCTAACAATTTGTAGGAGCCTCAACACATGCACGTTCCACAAAAAGGAACACCGGTCATAAACTGGCATGCTGCCTCAAGGTAAGTTGAGGGGGCGCTTGCCCCCTTCTGTGGGTGTTACCAATTGTTTTTTTTTTTCAAATTTTCCAAAATATTCAAGGGGAATCATGAGATTAAGAAAATAGACTAGGCATTTCAGGATTCATGAGATTAACAAAAGAGATGAGACATTTCATTGCCTACCCTTTTGCAGAGGAAAAATTATGCTTGATAAAATGCCCTTCCATATACACTAGAAACTTTCTGCTGGTACTTCAAAAGTGTAAAGTAGAGACATGCTCACTTGCATGCAAGAAAAAGCCAGACACGTTAATAATTTGTGGCTTCAATTTCAAGCATGTCACTCACATGCACAAAAATGTCAAATAACCCATAGCTTGATTTTAAAGTAGGTCCCTCACATGCAAAAAAAATGTCAAAACACCCCCCATCAAATCATTTTCAACCATGATCACTTCACATGCACAAAATGTCAAACAACCCATTGAATCATTGGCAAGCGTGATCAACTCACATGCACCAAAATGTCAAACAAACCCATTGTCATTTTCAAGCATGATCACACTCACGTGCACAAAAATGTCAAGCAACCAGTCGCTTCATTTCCCTCGTTTTTGACATGTTCTGTTTCACCAAGAAGGTACAACCCTAGACAGTCCCACATCCATGACCCAAAAGTTTGTAGAGCTGATAACGAGTGCAGCATGTACAGCAAGTCAGGTTCCAATGCTTATGCGACAAGGGGGCATGCAGGTATGCATACTAGTGCAGAGACAAGTACGTGCAGCCTGCCCAGCCACGGCAGGCACCTCACAGTGGCCACCCACCCATAGTGCTATCAACTAGAGCCTGTCTTTCTGCAAAGGGTCTTCTCAGAACATTGTGGGATGAATGAATACCCCTCCCAACAAGAAGCACTAAACAGGAGCAATGAATTAAATGCAGCTCAGTTCAAGGGCGTACATGAAATAAGCACCCACCCAAGGTGGAGTGCAGGCTTACTTCAAGAACTCTCCGCTCTGTGGGTGCTACCTGACATAAACCAAAAATAAACCATTTACCAAAAAAACTCAAATAAAAGAGGGTGGACATTTGAAAAAACAAAATGCTCACTGGAATCAAGAAATCAAATGCTGGCTCCTGCAGGCATTTCGTTTGTCAAAATGCCCACCTATTTGCACAGGAAAGATTACACTCTATAAGGTTACTTGCAAATACACTATAATTTTTTGCAGGTCTTTACATGATGCACAATTGTGTTTGATGCAGCAAGAACATGAAATCAATTTTCTTTACAGGCAGATTCACTGTGGACTAGTAACAGGAGATAGTCTGGTAGGAGTTCAACTACAGTGGGTACTAAAGTGGTACCCCTTTACTAGGCCATCTATAGTTTTGCAATATTTCTCTCTCATGGTATACTTAGGGCTGGAGTGAACCAGCAGCCAACAGTGCACCAGTTCAGGATGAGGCCCTTCAAGTTGTTTTGGGGATGAACCAAAAACACATCCTCCCTTGCCCAAGGTTTTTGGTTTTTTCAGCCTCTTATCTGCCCCAAAGTTTTTCCCTCCTACCTACCTACCTCCCCTCTCCTACATCCCTCCTACCTACCTCACCTCATTTTGCACTCACTCCATCATCAAAGCTCGAGAAAACTTAAAGTGGGAGGGCAAAAGAAGGAGGGCAGAACTAGGAGCCAAAAGCGGGAGGGTAGAAGTGGCAGCCAAAAGTGGGAGGGCAAAAGTGGCAGCCAAAAACGAGAGGGCAGAAATGGTAGCTAGGACAACACACTTGAAGTGGGAGTCAAAAGTGAGAGGGCAAAACAGGAGCTTGAAGGTAAGCTCCCTCCCTTCATTTCATTTTTTGTTGTTGTTTTCTTGTGTAGTGTTATTGTAGCGGAAAAGGCAATGACAACCTGATGTCGTCACCTTCTTTTTTATGTTTGAGAAGAAAAAGACAACGGCAATGCATCGTTGTCTTCTTCTGTGGTTCTATTACAATGCAAAAGGTGACGACAACGAGTTGTCATTACTTTCTTCTCTGTGTTTGAAAAGAAATTGACGATGGCAACGCACCGTCATTTTTTTCTATGGTGGTGTTCTAAAGAAAAAGGCGACATCAACTTGCTACCATTGCCTTCTTCTTTAATGGTATTGTAGTGAAAAAGACAATAATAGTTTGTTGTTGTTACCTTTTTCTTTGTGTTTGAAAAGAAAAAGACAACGACAATGTGTTGTTGTCTTTTTATGTGGTGGGGTTTCAAACAAGAAAAGGGCGACGACAAGCTATCGTCACCTTTTTCTTTGTGTTTGAAAAGAAGAAAAAGACAATGGTAACGCGTTGTCATCTTCTTCTGTGGTGGTGTTGCAAAGAAGAAGAAAGCGATGGTAGTTATTGCCATCACCTTCTTCTGTGGTCGTGTTTCAAAAAAAAAGAAGGTGGCGGCAACTATCACATCACCTTCTTCTTTGTGTTTGAAAACAAAAAAACGACGACGACGACAATGCGCCATCATCTTCTTCCATGGTGGTGTTACAACAAAAAAGGTGATGACAGCTGTTGTCATCACTTTTTTCTTTGTGTTTGAGAAAAAGAAAACAACGGCAATGCGCCTTCATCTTCTTCAATGGTGTTGTTAAAACGAAGAAGGCAATGGCAACAAGCTACCATCACCTTGTTCTTTGTGTTTGAGAAGAAGAAGAAAAGGACGACAATGTGTTGTCATTTTCTTTTGTGGTGGTGTTGCAAAGAAGAAGGCGATGGCAACAACTATTGTCGCCTTCTTCTGTGGTGGTGTTGCAGAGAAGAAGAAAGTGACAGCAGTTGTTACCATTGCCTCCTTCTTTGTGTTTGAAAAGAAAAAAATGACAGTAATGCATCATCGTCTT
>Ga0116227_10011479_pt1 | contig 14872 bp, 7 predicted proteins | sample S1TSphgellanicum_FD_89693 | JGI IMG/M metagenome (GOLD analysis project Ga0116227, IMG submission 89693) | Host-associated microbial communities from peat moss isolated from Minnesota, USA - S1T2_Fb - Sphagnum magellanicum MG | ecosystem: Host-associated > Plants > Peat moss > Unclassified... | reverse complement strand
TTTTTTTTTTTTTTTGTAATTTTTTTTTTTTTTTTTTTTTTTTTTTTTATTGTTTTTTTTGTGTTTTTTTTTTTTTTTTTTTTTCTTCTCCTTTGATTTAGCTTTGAGTGATGACAATGTTTCTTAAGTCCTCTTTTTGCCTTTTATCTTGTTTTTTAGTTTTTATTTCTCATTTATGTTGGTTCTTTTGATTCATCTTTATTGGTGGCAATTCTATATCTCGAAATAAAGTTGTTCAATTTGAACTTCAAATTCAAGATGTTGATCTTGAAGAACTTCATGCCAATGATGAGATTGACATTTTTTGTGAGGAATAGTTTAATTCTAATGCTCACAACGTGGTTGGATTGTTCTAGTCTTTAATTTTGGGCTCAAATTGGGAACTTTTGTGTATTGTTTGATCTTTGCCAATACATGAAAGATTTTGCATAATATTTGGGGTTGGAGTTGATGAAAATTTAGAGTCTTTTGAATATTAACTTTAGGTTGACAATCATAGAAGTCAAACACTCTAAAGCCTAGAGGTTGTACACAAAGATTGATACCTCAAAGTTGATTGATCTAAATTTTTTTTGTTGATAACCTTTGTGACTTTATGCTCCAAGTTGCATAGATTAACAACAAATTGTCGTTGCCAACATGCTTGTTTTCTTTCCATTGGTCTTTTCTTGTTTGTTATTATTGGGGAAAATGATGGAAATAGATTTTTCATTGCATGAATACTAATTCAAGGTGTTTTTGAGGTTAATTCCACTTGTATATATTAGTTTTTTTTCTTTACCAAGTTTTGATTTTTTGTTCTTCTTTTGCTATTTTTGTTGATGTGATTTCTTATTAGTTGTTTTATAGATGTTATTTTTATTTTGTATGTGTTTAATGTTTTATATTTTGTAAGGTGTTATTTTTTTATCATGTTTTGTCTTGTAGATTTTGTCCTTGTCAATTTTAATTTAAGTGTTGCAATTTTATTTTTATTTATTTTAGGAGTGCTCACCATATTAACATGTTTTAAAAGCACTTGGAATCAACTTTCATTATTTTTTAAAATTAAAAAGATTTTTAAATGACATATTTTGATTAAATTTTAATATAATATTACAATAAAAAATTTAAATGTCAATTTAAAAAAATAAAAATTCAAGAATATTTCAAGAATATTGTATATTAATCAATCGCCTAAGGGGCAACGTTGGAGTTCTTATTAACATCGGTGAACTAAGATTGATTTATTTTTATTTAGTTTTGCATTAGGTAGTGTTTAGTTTTGCTTTTATTTTTATTTTTCTTTGTTTACTTTCACATTTGTTTTTGTAAATTTGTTTCAAAGTTTTTAATGAAGATGTTAAACTTGTTATTTTGTAATATTTGTTTGTATATATTTTGCATGTGTTTTTTGTAGTTGTAAGTCATTGTTTGTTCCTATTTGTTTATCTTTTTTATTTTTAATACGTTTTAATCTATGTTGCAAGAATAATCAAGGTTTGTTTTCAAATTGAAATTTTGACATTAGCCATTGTATAGTTGAAAATCATTGATGAAATATAAACTATTAGATAATAGTTGATGTTGTGCACAATTACAAGGTTTTAATCTTGCATAGATTGATGAATAGATGATAATTCTCACCCTTTTTTCACTCCAATTCAATGTTTTTTTAAAAATTAAAGGACAACATTTAGCTCATGGAGAAAACACTTATTAAATGCATGAAATGCATTTAAAAACAGGTGGATATTCAAAATAATTAACACAACATAGATAACAAAAATGAATAATTTTATTACAAAACCACATATATACAAGATGATGAAATTACAAATTACATGTCTACAACCTTATTTTGTTCAAATTCACCTTCATATTTAATTTCTTTTGTAAAAAAAAATCGTAAATTTTAATGAACTATATTAAATTAAAATACAAACTGTAATTTTTTTTTTGATTATAAGGCCAAGTTTTTTTAATATTAATTTATTTAAGTTATCTAATTAAAAATGACATTTTCCCAAACTCATAAATATGTTCATCATGGAAAAAATCTATTTAATTTCAATTTGGGGTCCCATAATGCCAATAATTTAATGATAAAAAAAATAGAAATAAAGATTCATATGTTCATTATTTCAATGCATCAACTTGATATATCTTGATTATTTATAATTTTCCTATTCATTAATTCCTTGGTTGGTTCATTGCTTTCAATACCACTTTTAGAAATGTCATGATTTACAATTTTCATCATGTTGTTGATTTTTACCACATATTCACATTTTGGCACATGGTGTAAATGCATGGTGGTATTTCAATAACATTGAAACAAATGTGGTTTATTATAATCTTTCACAATGGAAACATCTTTTTAATCAATAAAAGAAAGAAAAAATCAAAGATTACTAAATCTTAAATCTAACATCAAATATAACATGTTACAAACTTTATTTTTTTCATATTTCTTTAGGGTTGAAAAAAAAATCTAAAACCCACATTTTTATAAAAATGTTAAATGCAAACATCAATAACTTGAAAATCACATCAAAATTATCCTCCATTAAATTAACCATATAGGGTGCAATATTAAATTTTTTTTTAAAGTTCTTGTCATAGTAATTGTTACATGTAAAACATTGTAAAACAACTAATGCCCACATGATTGGTTTAATACATAAAAATTAATAATTAAAAAAAGAACATTAATAATAATTTGAAATATGAGCCAAGTTAAAAAAGAAAGAACACAACTAATAATCTTTGTTAATTTTTGTTGATTATAATAATGTGATCTTATTTACAAATTTGAAAAAACAAATCACTTATTATCAAAATAGTGATATTTTTTATAACCTATCACAGTGACATCCATAATAACTTACTAGTATATCAAATATACAAACATGAGAGCAACCAAACAATTAACATAAATAAGGAGAAACCGAACTTTAAAAGAGAAACAATACTAACTAACAATATCACTGATAAGAAGGGTCCAGTACGTCTCCAAGGACCTTTCACAATAACATGTACATTATTGATCAACCAAGTTGAAACACCCCCCACCAAATTTATCAAGTCCCAACAACAACATGGTAATGTCAAAATTGAACTCATGTAAATTATAGGAAAAATGAAAGACAAACAAAAACTTGTTGTATATTGTCATATTTTTTCAATAAAGAAAGCATGCATTTTGGCCTTTCATTATTCCTGCATCCACTATCTCCACTAATAATTGCAATAAATCTTTAAGAAAAAAACTAACTATGAAACTATTATAAGTATTTTCCCTATACTATTCGCAAAATTCCCATTAGTTGCATGAAACTTCTATCCTCAAAACTTGTTGGTGTCGTTTTCAACTTTGACTAATACCCCCATTATAAACCGGGGGTACTTATTATTTATTCAATCAGGAGGTTGCACACAACATTAGATCTGTAAAAGCCTCCTTTACTTTTTTTTTCCTTTTCACATTTCTTTTTATTTTTCTTGGTTTTATTTTTTCCCTTGATCTCTCACTTTGTGATGATTTCAAATTGGCAAAAATCCCTGTATTTCGAATTTATTTATTTTTTTGGGGCAATTTTTTCCCCATAAAAAAAAGATGCCCTAAACCTTGGATAACATTTTCTTTCCAATTTTGCGATGTAGCTAGTTTGGCAATGATCCACAGTTCAATTTAGTAAATTTTGATTATCGACAAGGTAAAGTAAGAAAGTAACAAATCAAAAGGGAATTTTATGGTTTTCTAAATATTTGTTTTCTAGAGTTGTATAGTTTTCATTTTCGTGGGTTTTCTATAGATACTTTCCCCTTGGTTTTATTATTTTCTATTTTATTATTTTTTATTTATTATGCTTGCGGGAAAGGTTGGTTTCATATTTCATATTTCATTGGTGGTTTTCATTTTCTACAATGTTTGCAAAAACTATTTCTCTGTTTTGTATTTTTTCTTTTTATTCTATATGGTTGTTTTATAAATTTTGGGGTTTAAGTTTTCAAATAAAATGTAGTTTCTTCGCCTTCTTAATCTTCTTGCAATTTTTGTTGTTTATCTCGTTTTTTATGTTTTTTTATTTTACAACCTTTTTTTGGGTATTTATAACTTTTGACAACCTTATTTTTATTTTCTTATATTGTTGGGTTTCTTTTTCTTTTATTTTGGTTTTTCAAATATGTAATTAGATTGATAGTACTTATAAAATTTTGTATAGGTAGCTACAATAATTCTTCTGAGCTATGCTTTAATTATGATTACACATAACCACATCCTTTGGTTTGATTTGTCGTTTGCACTGGTGCCAACAAGCATTTCGATTGTGACACGAACCGTATTCAAAGATCAATCTAGATTGTAAGATCTTTTACACGACTCTTGCGTCCTATTCCTTTTACTCCAACATAGAGCATGCCCTGTTTATGAACAAATCCTGGCAACATTTATGTTGATATTTCTGGAAATAATCCAACAACCAAAAACGTTGGATGCAAAATTTACATCGTGGTGGAGATAACGTTGTAATCAAAATGGATGATCGCACGCAAAGCATTTTCTACCAACCATAGTTGAAAGAAAATGTGCATGAGATTTTTTACTTGTCCTTCATAATGCCAAGATCTCATGTTAAAAGAAGTAAATAAGCTCTGAGAATCCTATGATCCCAAACGTATCGTTACATGTGGGACAAGATTTCTTGCCTTAAATGAAACAAGCCTCACGGTAACTCAATGCAATATAAAAGATTGCAGAGGGTGGTCGACTCATTGAATCATTCACGCAAAGGTTATTTTGGCAAGTAGTTGATATATTTGAATCGCATAGCCCTCGTTCCCTTTGTGCACAATTCACAAGCTTGTTTGTTTAGAAAGGTGCGTTATTGGTTATTTGTTATCGCCAATCCTTTTGATGGCAGTGCGTTGATCATCGATTGTTGTTGGTTTTTTATCAACGTTTATCTTGTAAGAGGCGTCGATTATGTCTATTTATTTCAAAATATTTTGAGTCTCACAATCGTATTTTTTACAAATGGGAAAATTCGAAGCTATAAACCTGATGTATATGCCCTCACATGTTTGATCTCACATCCTTAGGATTTTCGGCTCCAAGGAAGACAAGGCATGGGAATATAACGAGAATGATCACATTTTGATCATTAACTTGCATAAGTTGCTTGCCCCTGTTAATTATGACGACAAAAAACAAATGTCCAGCATTCTCGCCCATGTTCATTTAGGGGTGATAGACCATGTCGTCATCCATGCGTACTTGGAATCCTGCACAAGAGATCGCTATTACGGACGTTCAATGACATTTTATCACCCCATAAACGTAGAATGGTTCCCCGAACTTGATGGTCTGGTCCGTAATCCACCTCCGAACGTGCTCGTGACTATTAAATCACATGGTGACGTTGATAACAACAACGATTGATTGCCACTAAGTATATGAATTAACCATCGAGAGAACCTATGCATGAATGATTCAATGTGTCAATTACCATGTGTGATCTTTTATATTGTTTTTAATTACAATGAGGCTTGTTTCATTTAAGACAAAAAAACCTTAGCCCCATGATAATGTTACTTTCTAGACCAAATCAAAACACTGGGAGAGTACCTACAAACAAAGAAACTTAAGAATAAAATCTTGGGTTTTCCTGAAAGATGGGATGTGATGTAGGTACAAAATAGGACATTGCCAAAGGGAAATAACAAAAGAAAAAAATCAAACTTGATTTTTTGGCCCACGATGATTTGAATTTCTTTTTTGTGTGTTATGTTTTGATTTTGCCCACGTGTCTACTAAAAGATTTACTTATGTTATGAAACATCTACATGGGACTCCAAGGATTACACAACACACCAAGGGGTATTTAATATGTAATTTTATTTAACAATTTTTTTGTTAAAAGACACGTGGGGGTTTAGAGAGAAAGGGGGTGTTTAAGGTTTGTATAATGGCTTTTCAGAAAAATACCTAAAGATCAACGATGGATATCAAATACCTTAGGACTACTCAAGAGGTTATTTAAAGTGCATTAAATAAATCTATATACACACCTAAAAACTTATTTTAGTTAAATTTATTTATAAACACCAAAAACTTGCATGGGAGATGGGAAGGGGTTTACTAACACCCTTTAAAGACACCCTTCGAGTTAATACATAGTTAAAAAATAAATTACATAAATTTAAAATATTTTTCAAAATTCAAAAATTTCAAACATCACTTATCACATGTAAATGTGGTGTAATGTGCACGCCATATGAACAAAAATTGTGTTTTGTAATATAAGAATTAGAAAAACATAAATTATTTAACACATTTGGGTGTGATTTAAAATTGTGATAATTTTTTTGGATGAACTCTATCGAATTCTACACATTGTGATTCATTCATAATTATTCAACAATTATTAATACAAAAACATGTTATTTTCTAAATTAACTATATGTATTTTCAATAACAAGTTACACATGATTTCATTCAAAAAAAATTTCATACAAGAGATTTGAACAAAAATTAAAAAGGATTCAATGTCCTTTTGTAAAGTAACATTGTAGGCTCTGATGTGTGTAATTACACTTGTGTTCTACCTATAAATATTATGAATGTGTTGTTTGAAATCATCAAATTTTAAAAGACTTTGATGCAATTTACAATCTATTTTCAGACATTAAATTAAATGATGGTTCATATCTGAATAACAAATTACAGGACAGATTTGGTTGTATGTAAAGAAAATTCGTTACGCATGTGAATTGTTCAAGCTACCTATGTTATAATTTTCCATCAATGCAAGGTGATGGCAATCGATTTGTTTATACAATTGAAATCAAACTTTTTTGTAAAGGATAAACTTTTCTAGCGTACTTTTACTATACCCATTGGTGCAATAGATTTTATATGTATTTTTTTAGCATGGTTGAAATTTATGACATGGTGGCAAAGAACAAAACATGTCGCAACAAGATTAGTGTAAGCGAGTGCTAAGACTACATTGATGGTCGAACTTGCATAGGATTTTCAATGTTTAGTTATTCCTTTTTATATGAGATCCTACCATTAGGAAGGACACGTAAAAAATTTCTTACACATTTTCTTATAACTTGCATCCCAATCGAAAAAAAAAGGTTTTGTGTTGGATCATTTACTTTGATTGCATAGAGATCTTGACTACGTAGTAAATGTTGCATGCAATGTTTCTGGTCATTGGATTCATTTTAAAAAATATTAACATAAGGAGGCCGTGATTTTATCATAAGCACAACATGTTTCATGCTAGTTGAAAGTAATAAGACACGGGAGTTACACACAAAATCTTGTAGTTTTGATGGTCTTTGAATATGGTTTGTCCTTCTCCCATTGTGAAAGATTTGTAAGAAAATGATTTTCCCCTGTTTCAAAGTATTATGATTGTTATAAAATAATTAGTTTGGGGAGGTTGTGTTAAACGTTTTATAAATAACCAATCATCGAATAATGTTATGAAATTTTTAAATTTGAAATGGGCCAACTAAGTTCATAAAACTTTGTGTTTTTATTTACATTATTTTAATTTATCATAACTTATGAGTCAATATCAAAACTATTCAATGGACAATTCTCCAACAAGAAATATTCATAATGTGCATCTATATTCATATCTTAGTGACCTCCATAGTTTTTAAATTAAAAACTCTATTTGTAAAAATACAAAGGTTATAATAATTGTAAAAAAATGATTCAATCAATATTTAAATCAAATCCTTCTTGTGAAACATAAATTGATTATTCAATTTGTCATTTAATTATGAACAAAAACATGAAGTTCTAGTCTAATGGGTTCAATTTCATGATCTTTCTTACATTATGATCCATATAAACATAACGTGATAAACTTTTACCGAAACAAACTCACAATCATTTAAATAAAAATCCTAGTTACCCACCTTTAGTGTCATTCATTAAAGATCGATTGGGTTATATATTGAGAAATCAAAAGAAAATATAAAAGAAACCCCACAATAAATAAACAAAAAAAACAAAAGTTTCAAAATTATAAATAACAAAAAAAAGGTAAAAATAAAAAACACCAAAAACTAAATAAATAACAAAAATTACAAAACAAATAACAAGATACTAAATTTACAAAAAAACTTAAACCCCCAAATTTATTAAACAAGCATTTATAATAAAAAGATAAAATAAAAAATAGAGAAATATTTTTTACAAACATTATAAAAAATGAAAACCATAAATAATGTAAAAAATATAAAACCAAATTTTCAACATGTATAAAAAGAAAAAAATAAAAAATAAAAAACACGAAAACCAAGGGGAAAATATATAAAACAACCCATGAAAATAGAAATTGTAAAACTCCAAAAAAAAACATATAAAAAAAACTAAAAGAGAAAGAAGAAAGGAAATGAAAAAGATAGATTTTTTTCAAATGACAAAAAATGAAAACTAGAAATATGAAACCAAAATTGTAAAGTAAAATAAATTAAATATTTTTTTAAAAAAGTGAAAAATCCCAAAAAACCAACAGCTTTAAAACCAAAAAAGAAGAAGATAGAAATAAAATTTAAGAAGGGTATAGAATTTTTTTTTAACAAAATATAAAACCAAAACCAAATAAAATATTGAAAAATAATACAAAAAAAGTAAAGCAAAAGGGGTATAAAGAAAAACACTCTACAAAAATAGAAATGCCAGAAAAATAGTATTAAAAAAGCCAAAAAACTTCCCCACAACAATTCATTCAACTTTGTTTGTCAACATGACAACAAAATGAACATTTTGCCCCCTTGACAACAAAATTGATAATGTGATATCCATTTATTTTCAAAAAATATGATCAATAAAATTTACAAAGAGAAGTTTTTCAACATCCATGAAAGAAAGATAAAATGTGGGGAGCGAAACGGCAAAAAAATTTAAAAATAATCAAAAGAAACATGGTTTGATGATGAAGCTTGTTGGAAGTTCAAATAGTTACATTCAAGGGTGACTACTTACAACAACCTATATCCTCAATCAACATTGCCATCTCCACTAGGTCACTCCTAAACACATGGATATAATTGTTTTAAACTTGATCATACCTATTCATTATAGACACGTGGATCAAACTGCAAGTAGGGTGGGGTAGAAAAGTAACACACCTCATTGATATTGTGAAGGGTAGAAAGAAACAATGAGGGGGCAACATTACAATGTGCAGGCTCCTTGTGTTCTCAACCAAGGGGGGCGATACAAGTACAATGTTGCACCTCTTGTTCATTATGTCTTTACTAGTGAGCTCAATAAGCTAAAAGAAATAGTTAAGAAATTAAAAAAAAAAGGAGATAGATAAAGGTGACCTTGCTAAGCTAAAAGAAATAACTAAGAAACAAAGAACAAAGGAGATAGACAAAGGTGATAAGGAGAGGTGAAGAAAATGAGAGAAAAAAGTAAAAGACATTAAAAGGGATAAAGATGTTACTGCCCTAAACCATAACTTGGATCATGCCAACCAATTTCAATTTTTAAAAATTTCATAACAAAATGAATCAAATTTGCACTAGAAAAACAAAAAATTCCAATAGAAACCCATTTTCTTTGTTGAAAAATGGTGAAGTTTTTCCCCAACAAAACAACACCAATGTGAACCCTTTTTTCATGGCTGCATGTAGCCAAAAAGCTATATAAAAATCAAATGTGCTAAAATAATGCGATTTTTGAAATTTTAATAGCCATAATTAAACCAGAATTTAAAACCACTTTCATACTTTCATGGTTCAAGCAAGTAGCCAAAATATAAAAAGACGTTCTCAAAGAATACTTCGGCATTTAGTTTGTAATCAAACTTGAGAAAATTTTATTATGTATCATCCTCACTTTGGTTCCATCGCAAATTTGAGAAAGAAAAACATTGTAAACCCTCACCCAACATCATGTCCCACATTAATATCATGTTGCAAGACACTAATGAAACTGCTATGTCACAATACACTAAATTCATGATACAATCCTCAATGTGACAAAGCTACCCTATGGATAGTTGAAGTAAAGAAATCATATTTACCCCTCCCGAACCTTTTTGAGAATTTTAGTGCAAGTCCTTGTAAGCACTTGTAATCAAAACTTGACAATCATTTTATGCTTGGGCCCTCAACATAAATGATTGTTAGGCTTTCATAGCCATGAGGTGAAGTATCTAGCCTAATCCAAAAGAGAAAGAAAGGCAGCACTTCTTGGTGAACAAAAAACAAGGTAATCCCAAGATTCAGCTTTGAGTCTCTGTATGACAAATATCCAATCAAAGGGTAAACAGAAGAACACTGAATTGAACATCTCATTCACAGTACAGAGATATATGTTATCACATCTGACAACACGGGAGGCTTTGGTCATCAACCAATCTTATAAACAAGAGCACCAGTGTTGGGCAGGTAACCAGGTTAGAACCCTGATACTAGCCCTGGTATCATCAAACCAGGCCCACCTCTTATGACATGAAGCGATACCAGCCTCCTACCACTACCTGCCTAATACGGACATAAGGTAATGCCAGCCTCATACCAATACCTGCCATGGTAGGGACTAGGAACCTGACACAATATCAGACTTCATACCAAAAGTGTATCAATCTCAATACCAGGTATACCCTAAACCCTAAACCAGACTCATTAAGTGGGCACTCCTTCCTGTCTTGGTAAAGAGAGCTTGGCACAGATGGAAAGAAGGGATATCCTTTGTTGAAGTATAAGCTGGAATCATTCAATGTGAGAATTTCACCTGTCTTTGTGCAGAACTGGGGAGGGTTGAAGGTGGATATCAGCATTGAAAGTAACTCTCCACAAAATCTCAAGAGACGAATAAAGTGGCGAATAATGTGGTCTTTCTACTCAGGTGACAAAGATCTAGTTCGTGCAACGTTGGCCCGAGGTGATGGACTGCAAAAAAAAGTGAATACAAAAACACATGGTCAAAGTTTGATAACTTGGTAAACACAGACAAGTTAAGGCTGCTGTTCATGCTAGCACCCATTCTGCCAGAACAAACATGCATGCCCATGAGGAAAGCAAAAGAGAAACACTGGCAGCTTCTTGCCCTGCATTGCCACACTATGTATACTACATCCTGTCATTTGCCACACTCAAAACAATTCATTTAAGACTCCAAAGACCTCTTAGAAATGCAATCACAGTATGTTGTGCCACATCCAAGACTCTGCTACTGCACAGATGCCAGTTTCCTCTTGAATGCCAGCTAGAGCACCATAGGATGGAAAAAACAGATAGTACCTGGATGACCGGGGTTTCTCAGTTACATTGACACCATGCCCATTCCCTACACGAGATTGTGACCACTTTGCACAGAAGGGGGCCTGTGTGTAGGGTCCAGCATGCCGCTCCTGCCTTTGGAATGACAGTTCATGATCATGGAATCAGGAAGGGGACTGTGAATAATGTCCAGCACAATAGCGAGGCAGTGAAATGGAAGTCCTGTCAAGAGGTGTTACCTCCTATTCCATGTGATTTCTGAACAAACAAGCAGTCATTTGCATAAAAATTGATTTACTCACAAAGGCAACACTTTAATCTCCTCTGTACAAGTACCAAACTATATCAGATAATTAGGGCCTACTTGCATCTACCCAATAAGGGCCACTGAGAAGAATAGCTGGAGCTCCACCTGGCAAGTGTCAAGGTAACAGGTGCCAAATACTGTCCAATGATATTATCCAAAACTAGAATCCAAGGTATTCTAATATAACCAGCTATCATGAGAATCAAGAAATCTCCGAGGTATTCAAATGTAACCTGACATCCTACATTTGTAGGTGTGTACCAATCCAGGCTCTATACATGCTCATCATGTTTTGGGACATAAATGGTATGTTTGGTATGTATCACCCACCTGCAAGCTAATCAAAAGACTAGCTATAATCAACACTGAACATTCCAATCAGGCAGTGTGTCCATGACCTTAGACGTGTATCATCCCCTGATGGTGAGAAAATCATAGCAAATCATCGAGTTCAAGACATCAAAAGAAACAAGTAACAAACACAAGAAACATGTGTTAACAGTTGCAGCTAATCCCACTCACAAATTCTGCTAGAGGTCAAAAGCTAGGACTATAATTGTACCTTGGGCTGTGATGTCTTGGTGGTGGTGTGCGTGATTGCGTCAACTGCAATTCACCAAGAGAAGGAACAATAAGTATGAAATTGTATGACACAATTGATGAGTGCACTGAAAATTGTGTAGGAACTACACAACTGATGCAGACAGACAAAAAGAGGACACAATAAGCAAACATAGGGTCTGGACTGAAAAACCTAATCAGGAGAGACTGAAAGTGATGCTTACATCTGAACCGAAGAGCAGGGGATTGTCTTGGAGAATGCCTGTGGAAACTACCTCCCCCTGGCCCACTGTATCCGCTCCCTCTACCACCATGGTTTCCTCCATGGCTAGGGATGCTGTACAGCAGTGAATAATAATACATCTAACAAAGTGAAAGATATTCTTGACAAACCTAAATAAATGTACCAAAAACAAGGAACTGCTCCAGGGGTAAGAAATCCTGTTCTCACATGTATGTATTGCTGATACTTCAGGCTCACTTAGTGCAATCTCATACTCTGCATTAATGATCAGGGAAGTAAAGCATGCTTCAAAAGCTGAAGGGTATACCTGGAGTGCTCCCTAACACAAATTGCTACTGTAAAGAGGGTGGACATGTAAAGGTGAACAAGAGGAGTTCTGAGAGAGGACCAGCTACGGAAATGCTGCAACCTAATATGATCCTCTGTGAGAGCTGTGACCTGCTTTACCAACACAGAGGCCAAGGTGACATTGAGATTGTCACTGCAGATCGCTTTTGAGTACAAAGAACAGAGCCTCAGTTCGCATACCTCAATTAACTCTTGAAAAAGTATCTCTGTACATCGATTCTTCAACTTTGATACAACAAACACATTATCTTCAGATTCTTGCAATAGAATGTTCACTTCTTCCTTTGACTGAAGAGCCTGCTATCCCTTCAACCCCCTGGCTGTGGCCTCTCACTTGCTACCCATTTCAGTACATCCCAACAGATCTAACATGCTTGCAGTGAAAAATGTAGCATGTTTCTTATTGAATATCGGATTAAGGTCTTTAGACATTGTGGTGCTAAGAGCATCTCCACCGGTGCTCGGTATCTGATCCCGTACAGTGAAATTGGATGAAGAAAATCCAACTTATGCCGGTTGGCTCAGGAAAATGGTTTTGGCTTCTTATAACTGAGCACGTTTGCATAAAAGAGTGTAATATATATGATCTAACTGCTGCTCAGTCTTTCTCATTGGCCTATCATAATGATTCGTCCAGGTGGTTTGCCACTAGTAGTCCCTCACCTATTTGCTGTCCCCCTTTCAGTTTTATAGGTGGGGTTGCAAAAGAGTACAGAACTAAACTTGGATGTGAAAAAAATTTCGCAGGGTCACATTCTGAGCACCGCTGGAGATGCTCTAACTGAAGTATGTTTCTTATTTATTTCTTAGTTTCTATTTCTATTTGGTTTGTTTTTTGAATTCTATGTGACTTTTGGTGTAAATTTGACTGAATTGACTATGCGATACACAATATTGGGGGCAATGCATCAAATTATTCCAAGGAGGTTAATGAGGATGATTTTCTTACCTTTTGTGGAGGAAAAATCACATCTTATAAAATGCCCCTTATTAACACAAAACAAAGTCTTATGGGTCTTTAAGGTTGTCCAATTACTTCCTAAATTTGAAGAATATGTGAAACTATTCTTGAAGTTTTTTAACAACCTTTGAATATTGAATTGAAATTTCTATACCATACAGGAGTGCCACTGTAAATGTGCAAAATTGATATTCTAGAACCCCAACAAAATTTATTCTACCTACATACTAAAATCACATGACAATCTATCATGAATTAATGATAATAAAAAATTCTACCCAATAAATAGAGGTGATTTGAAACCCCAAAATAAAATTACCCTTGTTAAGAATCTTACAACTGTTAAGTATGAGAAGTATAAAGTATTTCCATGAAGATTAAAGAGTGGCACTATGTAGATAATATTCAAATTGGATTTGAATAAGCTGAAAAATCAAACACCCTAGCTTAATTTAATGATATTGGGGTGGAAGACATTCTAGGGTATAACAACTTGCTAACGAAAACATAATGTGATAGACAATTTATTCAAAAAAAAAAGCTTGCTTTATGTAGATAATGTGCACAAATTGGATTTGAATTAATAGAAAAATCAAACACCCTAGCTTAATGAAATAATCTTGGGGGTGGTAGTCATGCTAAGGTATAATAACTTGCTAATGAAAACATAATGTGATAGAAAATTAATTCAAAATTTAAAAGCTTGCTTTTATGAAATGGTTATGAAATCCAATTTGCAAACAATTTTGTCAACTATTTTTCAGTATTTATAGCAACAGAAATAAAAATAAAATCAGCCCAAAATTGAAAAATCTCATGTGATAAAAAATATATATGGATCACTATTTCCAAAGTAATTTGAAGTTTTGGCCATGGGCTAACAAGTTAGCTTTGACATGAGAAATTGGGATGACAAGGGATGGCGAGGGAGAAGGGGGTGATGATAGGGGGAGGTGGGGCAAGGATGTCGAGGTGAACAAGAATTCTTTTCGATGTTTTTTTTTCTTGGGTTACAAAGGAACCATGGGACAATAGGGAATGCTAAAAGGGAGGGTAGGAACATTGGGGTAGATGCCATCAGCGAAAAAAAAAAAAAAAAGTTTTTAAAAAAAAAAAAAAAAAAAAAATAAAATGTAAATTGAATTAAATTAAATTTAAATTAATTTTTATTGTTTGTATTATTATTAATTAATTATTTTTATTG
>Ga0116227_10011478_pt1 | contig 14873 bp, 9 predicted proteins | sample S1TSphgellanicum_FD_89693 | JGI IMG/M metagenome (GOLD analysis project Ga0116227, IMG submission 89693) | Host-associated microbial communities from peat moss isolated from Minnesota, USA - S1T2_Fb - Sphagnum magellanicum MG | ecosystem: Host-associated > Plants > Peat moss > Unclassified... | reverse complement strand
TGCCCTTTCGTCTTCTCTGGGAACGTTTCTTTATTTTCCTTTCTTTCCTCTCTCCCCCCCCCCCCCCCCCCCTTCTCATTTATTTTTCACTCACTTATGTAGGTCTATTTATACCAGTGTTGGTCGGGTTTTTGAATTCCTAAAGAATCGCACCCGGTGCCGGGGGTTTTTTCTAGCCTTCCAAAATCTGATAACCTCCGGTTCTTACTATTCGGGGACCAGAGGGCCCTGGTCCCCGTTATTTCGGCGGCCTCAAAGAACCCGGCGGTTCTCATGGGTCATGCTTGTTTTTCGTCCACCAAAATATGTGTATATGCTTGAGGATCGTGGTTATATGTCGGAACCGGTTCTTTGTGTTTTTAGATCTACAGTTATGGTCCCTTAGAACCGCCATGATAACCGCCAGGGGTTTGATGATCATTCGTGCTTTTGATAACCGACCAATACTGGTATATACTCTATACAAATACAAGCATATCTAGTATAGGATGGTAACCCCCTCCCCCCCCCCCCATTATAGCTCTATTTTTATATGAGGATTTTTGAAAGATTATATTTTGACTTGTGTTGAAACTTGAGATTAGTTATAGAGTTATAATAATATCTTGAAGGATTTTAGTTAGTTTTAGAAGATTTTTTGGGCCTTTTTTTCATGGAAAATCCTTTGTGTAGGTTGAAATCGTATTTTTAAGTTCGAAATTTGACGTAATTTTGCCCCCCAAAAAAACCAATGATTGGAGGTATTGAAATTCAATTCTGTACACATCTGACTCAAACAACCTTTTCTTTTTGTCCCGTGCTAATTAACAAAATGAGATATAAACTACAATCGTAACCTCCAGCTAAACCATGTGGTTATTAACTCCCAATTTTTTTCTCCATAGTTAATTATGTGACATCCTTGTCTACAATCTGCATGCTTGGTGCAGTGTGATTTTCTCGACAATTTTTTACAGCACAAAAAGTGGGGAGATTTTGCTGGAAAAAAAAAAAAAAAAAAAAAAATTCAATGGAAAACCCTAAACCATGTTCCAAGTTCATCTGAATTTTATTTTGGCAAAGTAACAAGAATTCGCCCTTTACAAAACAAAATACGGCTTGGGCTTGTGTTTAATCCACTGTTTGGCAATTGCCCAGTTTGGCGGGTTAGAACAACCAGTTTCAATCCTGGTTAGTAGAAAACCAACCACAAATTGGGTCTGACTTTTGGAACCAGTTTCTGAATTGGAACCAGAACTGGACCCAGAACTGGGTTCTGGGTTCTATTTATGTGTGAAATTGGAATCGAGATTTTTGAAAAAACAAACAAAGATTAGAACCGGAGGCTAACCAGAGGTTAACTGGCAGTTAATTGTTGGTTCTAGTCTGAGTTGCCAGAGAACTGAAGCTGATTTTCAGAACTGGTGGGGGAGGTATTAGGGGAAGAATAGAAGGGGATGAGCTCAAATATAAACCTAATTTTATACACACTTAGATCCATATGTATCCATGCACATAGTGCGTCCCAAAAGCTCCCCAGAAACAAATTTGGGTGATTTCAAGTCATTGAAAATCACAACAAAAAGATTGTGTTTTTTATTCATGTTTTCCTTAATGGGTCCAAATGTTTTTTTAAAAAAATAAGAATCTGATGCATACAAAGGCCCACCATGTAAGTGTGTCATACTTATGCTCCTGTAAGTTATGGACTAATGCAGAATTTTGGTGGTAGGAATTTGCTTGTTGATGTGTTCACCATGTAAAAGTGCCCCATTGTGCTTTGCAAATTGTCCACACTACAGCAGATCCCCTGACTATAAATTGTCACCCTTGTTTTATGGTGCTCTGCTCATCGGGCTCTCCCTTTCCTGTCAATCAATCTATATTTAATAAGATAGGTGGTTTGTTTGTTTGTGACCATGCCATAGCCCTCACAAACCATGGGGACCCTCACTTCTTGGCTTGCTTTTCATACTGCCAGAAAGCCCGTCACAAGGTATGTGTGCACATTTTGCATTTTTTGAACCAACAAAGCAAAAGTTAATGAAATTAGAGTAAACATCATTCATTGCAGGAAATTGAGTTTCAAATTAATGTAGCAGAGGTTCCATAAGAACTCTAAAGTTTTAAGCTCACTTTGAGCAGAAGAATACTCTTGGGATGGGTGACATTACAAGAGATGTAATAATGTTATTTTGGGCCAATGGTTGCACAAGGGCCCACTCAGTCACATAAATAGAACTTTGAGTCCTTCTCAGTTGAGTTACCATTGAAGCAGAAGAAATGTGAATGAAAGAGTGCGGCGTAATTGGGAGACAAATGAATGTCCTCCTGAGACAATATGACAATTGGACTTTCATGCAGAATCAAGTTCAGTTCAGCACAGCACGGACGTCAACAGTTGCACATTGGAAATGATTTGTTTCGTTCCCTCCACCAAACACCCTGTGAAATCCCCAAGGAAGGGGGAAGTAGTAGTAGTAAGGGTTGGATTTTGCAGTGGACCAGTTCTGGCTTAATACAACAGATTTATTTTGACAGCAGTTCTCAGTCTTTGTTTAAGGAGAAGTCCGTGTTTTGAAAAGGGGAAAAAAATATCAACATTGGATTTTGGGAATGTCATATACGTTTGTTTGAACTTGATGAGGAGCATATTTTTTTCTTCCACAATTGCTAAGTTATAGACCTAGCTAGGTTAGTAGAAGTTCACAACTGCAGATGCATAATTTTCTAAAGACAAGTTTCTATTAAGTTGTACTACATCCGGGGGTTCATTTTCTTGATTGCAAAGGGTCAGAGTTTCAGCCCATTTGCCAGACTATCTTTCGTGCATGACCACTGTAACCAAAACCTCGCTTTGCTGGCTTAAGCCTGATAATGAAGATCATGTAACAGCTATAGATCCGAGCTCTATTATAAATTACTACATTGGAAGAAGCGAAGCCCTAAAAAATTTAAAAATTTAAAAATTTTTTTAAAAAAAGCTAAGTGTTGGGCAGGAGGTACCTGGTTTGGAGGGTTAGAATTGCAGGTTTCGGTTTTAATTCTGGACCAACTTACCCCATTGGATGCCAAATTTTTCAAAGACCTGCCCCCAGCTCTGACCTGGAAAATATTATTTTGGTGACCACATCCTCGGATCTGACCCAGCAAAAAAAATACAAATGTCAAAGAACTGGCTGGTTTGAACTTCGAACCCAGAACTTCTGGTTCTTTGATTCTGATTTTTTTTTTCCAAATACCTGAAACCCACCCACAATTCTTTGAATATTTTTTTTTAAAACTGCCCAACACTCGTATGGATATCACTCTGGAGTCCTGGACATACATATGTTTACCCAAATGGGTTCTACTGGAGAAATCTTAAACACCCTCATCAAACTTTGCACATATCAGAAAAAGCTTTGTGATGCTTCCGCATTTTTGTCTCAATGTTTGAGTAATAGGTTGAAAAATGATAAATAAATAAATAAGTCCAATTCCATTGTTTCGAGCACTAGGAATATGCTAGTGATAATAATTAGATCCTACTTCCTTGTGATGGTGAATTCAAATCTTGTGAGCTTTTACAAAAACATATTAACTTTCTTTGTTTTGGGCAAAACATCATAACATGAACTGCATAGTTCCTTGCAAGGCACAAAACAACATGACTTGTCAAGTTTGATGGGGAAGTATAGAATCATATGGTTTTACTGGCCATCTTCTTAAATTGCAAGACATAACAGCCTTGGGAGGGGGGGGGGCGACCCCAAAAAAATACCATATTTGCAACTTTCTGCTTCTAAAAGCAATTGAAACTCAAACCACTAAATGTCTCATAATTTGGACCACGAGCTTACTGCAAAAACAAAACTGGAAAATCAAGCAATTAAGTTTCCTGAATTGAACTCTGATATGACTGGGAATCTCACACTTAAATCAAACAAGGTTCTATTGTATGTGCTTGAAAAAAATGCAATAGATATGAACAAAGAATATTATGTTTAGGGTTCAGGTCAGGGTTGCATGGGTAGTAGCAATCAATCGAAATCTTTTTATTTTAATGTCTTGGATGGTTGAAGAGGCGGGGGAGATAACAGTTAACAGTCTTCCCCCTTTTTTTTGTTTTTGATAACTTCAAGTATCCGCAACATATGATATGATGGCTTGTTATCAATGAAAAGAGAATCAATTTTTGAAACAATCGGCCTAAATAATTTTTAAAAAACTAGAACTACATTGATTCTTTCATGTGCAAATACTTAAACAAACTGGATGTGACCATTCTTTTGAAACTTTAAAGGACCAACAAAACACACATTTAGAGAGGCAATCGGGAATACGCACTCTACAAATTATACATGTCTTATGGATGTGACGCTATTGTGTTCAAGGTTTGTTCCAACGACTCTCTATCCATAAGAGCATGCCCAATAATGGCAGCAGTAAAATGCTTTGTACAGTACTTTTTGGATGAAGATTTACTGCTAGGGGATGACTGAAGTGTATATTATTTTGGCAGGGCCTTCAAGACCCCTAATGCCACCAAATAATTGTTTTTTTTTATTGGCCAATTGTAATGATTGGCCCAGCTGGTGAGCCTTAAATAGTCAATGATTTTGTATAGCATATAGTTCTCAAGGTTATGAATGGGGATGAGAGAGAAAACAACACTACAAGTTGGATGTGCTAAATACATGATAGAGGCTCAAATAAGCATTGTGCTAAGCATTGTGCTGCTGGGCATGCTCCAACATGCAAGTGATGCCTTTGCTGACTTTGTTTCTTAGAGGCCTCCTTTTTGCAATATTTTATTCTAGGTTAAAGCATTCCCCATTTTGTCATTATTGGGGGGTGCAGAATGCACCCTCTTGTACCTAGGGTGAGACTTGGTGGTAGGGCTGGCTCATAAAGGCCCACCAGAGGCAGAATGTGCTCCAGGGGAAGCATTTCCAGCTGGTGTTTCAAAGATTTAGAGGGCCTATTCTAATATATCCAACATCAGCAGAATCAGAAGTTCACTCTAAAGAACTGAATTCTGCAATTTAAGAACCCTAGTGAAAAGGGCAGAATAGGACCTCTAAATCTTTGATGTGGTCATTCTGATCACAAGCTAACCATCAAAAGCCCTGAATGAAAATTGAAGGTCTTGATATTTAGCACCCAAGCATTGTAACCCAAATTAAACACAAACTAAGTGGTGACCCAAGGATTAAGCTCACTTTTGGCACTTCATTAGGTCACTTTAGTAGTGAGCTAAGCTTGATCACAATGGTGCAAAATTTGTGATTGACAGGATGTGTTTGTAACCCAAGTTCAATCTAATGCAGTTTAAACATACTACATGTAGGCCCCACTCAGGGGGCACTCAGGCACTGACATTCTAACATCACGTTTGCAAACTTTTTTCTAACAATAAGTTAGTGCACCTCAGGCCTGACTACATTCATAATTTGTTGCTTCAGTTCACTCATTTGGTTGACAAAAAGTCACTTTTCCTCCTTGCACTCCAAACTCTTTTCAAACAATTGTTGGTGGAGATCTAGAGGGAGGGAGGGAGGGAGCCAGGGAAAGAGGGGGGTGGATGTGGTGGGCTAAGCACCTCAAAACATAGTTGGAGTTCAAGAAGTCAAGCAATTATTTTATTTTATTTTCAAACAAAGTGTTGGTGGGGGACATGTGGTGGGGCTAGCCACTTCAAACTATAATCAATTTTGTGTGTTGTAATTTGACCCAGCACTAGGTAGAGTGGCTCTTGCTTTCCTTGTGATTCAAAAACATGAAGTCAATCATCCTAAGTGAGGTTTAACTTTAGGCCGTGCTGGGCCCCCCATGCATGTTAATTATTGGCAAAGTTGAATTTTTGTTCCTCTGATCAAACAGGGGAAAAAAAATCTTTCACATATTTGAGGGTTCAAATTTCAGAGTCAGGTTGGATTTGAGGTGAAATCCATGATCCAGTGGTTGTTAGCATAGATTCAAGGCTACTCCTTGTAACCAACCCAAGGTTGGTTATGCACTTAATATGCACCTTCTCCCCTCTTTTGTTGTCCTTGTCTATTTGATGCTCTTCGATCTAGGAGAGAGCCATTGAACCATTCACCACATTGTGCATGTTCTGGTCAAGGGCATCCCAATTTGTAAGTGATTCTTAAGGAGCATTTAGTATAGGCATAGTCAAGACCTTGGTAAGTTGCACCTTACTCCTCCAATTTTGGTTTACAATCATTTTGGTTAACACATGGATTGAGGAAGTGTCAAAATGTTCTCCAAAATTGTACATGCCTTTCTACCGTTTACTTTATGTAATTATCTAACTTTTTGCATGTAATGATAATTTTGATAACAAAATGTTTCAATGTAACATTTGGTGCTAGGAGGAAATCAAGTACAAATTTATAACTTATTAGTTGAGATGCCCTTGGTTTTCAAGGGTGTGGGATGGCGAAGAAACATTTTTAAATGTGTAAAATTATTAGGTTTTATTTAACTCATTGTGAAGAGGATAGTTGGAGAAGGTGGGAGGAGAAGGGGAGTGACATGCCCTTTTAAGCAAACCATCAAGTGAGAGAATTCGCCTACTCGTGGCCCAAGTTCGTACCACAATGTGGCCCCTATAGCAAATTGGGTTACAAATCTAAGTGTTGGGTTGAATTCAACTCTCAATTTGACAACATTCACAAGCCACATAGGTGCCATCAAATGAAGGTTTGAGGGAAGGAGCCAATGAGATGTCTTCAACACATTAAGTCCTTGAACTAGACAAGTTTGTGATTAGGTCATGAGACAAAAGATGATAATTTTGAACAACAAGGCTTTGAAATAGTTATGAAGTTCGCAATGAGTTTAATCTCACATGTCTATGTGTTGATGTAAGCCCAAGGTTACAAGATGAAGTGAATGTTGAAATTGATCTAATGTGTGGCTTACCATGTGCAAATAGTTAAGATGTTCAAAGAAGAATGTGGTCAAAAGTGTGAATGCAAAAACACCAAAACAAATCCAAATGCAAAAAGGAGGGGATAGGGATGTCCACCCATTTTGAAAAGAGAGGAGACCTTAGGAGGGAGGGCATGTGGGTGTGTGTGTTAAACACAAAATTAACTCGACTTAACAACTCAATGTGCGCCACTCCCCCTTGCCCTGGGAGGATATCCAAAAGGTGTCACAGTTAGGAAATGAATTCCCTCTTTCTCTCTCGATGTAATCTATTCCTTTTGGCCTTGTTTGATTTAGATAGCAACTACCTTTCCAATTCACAACATTTTTTTTTAACTTTTACTATAACTAATCACAACCTTAAACCAAGGAATCACAACCCATTAGGAAATGAACTCCCTCTATTTCTCTGGATATAATTTATTTCCACCTACCTTGTATTATCCAAATAACAGCTACCATTCTTATTCACAACACTATCATTTTACTCTTATTATAATTAACCAAAATTTTAAACTATGGAATCACAACTCATTAGGAAATGAACTCCCTTTATCTCTCTGGATGTAATTTATTTTCGCCTACCTTGTATGATTCAAATAATAACTTCCATTCTTATTCACAACACTATCATTTTACTTTTGTTATAACTAACCAAAACCTTAAATTAGAGAATCACAACACATTAGGAAATGAACTCCTTCTATCTTTTTCTTTATGGATATAATTTACTTTTTCCTTCCTTATCTAATCCAAATAGCAACTACCTTTCCTATTCACAACCTATCCTCGTATTCATGTTATACTAATCACAACCCTAAACTAGGGAAGCACACCCAAGAACACACACCACACATGCAGCATCTAAAAATAGTGTTCCTCAAAACAGAGCTTCACACATCAAAAAGAAAAAATATTTACATGGGGTATTTAATCCCTAGTTGTGAATCTCCTTTCCACCAAACTCCTACTCGTGCTTAATAAAACACTGTCATGTCTACCATCAACTCTTCCTTTCTATCCTACCTCCATTCACAACGTTACTAACAACATTAATTGTCCCAATTCCTTGAGACCAAACTTCCTTTCCTATCTTCTCCAGCTTTCACAAGAAGGTACACCTTTACTTTTTGTTCTTAGGTCTCACAACAACATTGTCTAACTTTCTCTTCTTTTCTACTCCTAACCTACAAGACCAAGCACTACTTCCCAATATCTCATCCCTCTTTGCTCTTTGAATGGAACAATGTTAATAATCTTTCACTAAGTAACTACCATCCTTCACAAAAGTTGCCTTCTACTTCCACTTCTATCGCTTGCTTGGGCAATTGCCTTCCTTGGAAACTCACCTTCCCATGATGTAACAATTACCCTACTTGTTTCATCTTGCCTACCCATGATCTACCCAACCCCTTAACAGCTCATCATCATCATCAATCTTCATTCCCTCACACACTACTCATTATTATGCAAGGTGGAAAAATAGTCAACAATGCTTCCCACCCCCTTTCCAGCTTCAAAAGGAAAATATTTATGTTGTCTTGACCCTAACCCTAATTCTTGAAACTTTCCTAGAAACCACTTCCCCCTACCATTACCCTTCTATCTAGTAGACTTAACTAGTCCAATCAAGACATAATAACCACGTCTTAATGCAATCCAACTAACCTACTTCCATCTTATTCTATCGAGGGCACCCTTCCCTTGATGGACTCTTGATAGTCCATCTAAGAGAAGATCCAAACCCCCCTTCTTATCCCATGAACCTAGGGTTACCCCAAAGCTTTATTAGCGTATTACCTAATCTTAACAAAAATTGGGTTAGGCTAATTGGGGCCCAACTCTGTATGGAGAGGGGGGAAAGAGGGGAGGGGAGAGTAGTGATTGTCAATTAGTTCAAAAAGAGAGGGTGATTGGGAGAGAAAAAAAAAAGTTGTCCATCCATTCCAAAGGAAAGGGTTATGAAAGGGGAAAAAATTGTCTCCCTATGTCATAGGAGAATATGATTAGTGTACTCTTTTCCATGAGGGACTTTCAGTGAGGTTCTCTTAGGGCAGGAGCCCAAGATGAAGGGACTGAAGTCCTGGAAAGACCCAAGAGAAAAATACTTCCCCAACATGATCTCGCCTGTGTGAGATCCTGCTTGCACAGGTCTAACACATAAACCCCATGCATGCAGCCCCACTTCTGCATATAACCCACCCTAAAAACCTAAAGGGAAAATATTTCAAGGTTTTTACAAAATGAAAAAAATTATTCTATTTCCAGTGAGAGGTTGGTAAACTCAAAAAATTATATAGGTCTTTACCCCAAAGAACACGATGGGAACACAATAATTAAAAAAATTCCATCCTCACACACCCATTATGTCCCTCAGGTTCCCAATGTGTTCCCCAAGCAGGTATCCTACAAGTACCTGCCAAGGGCCACTGTGAACCAGCACCCACCAGTGCACCATGAAGGATGAATGGTAAGTGGTCAGGAAACAGTTTTCTGTTGGCTTTCAGTTCCCTACCTACTCATGGTGGTTAGCTCAGTTGCTTTTTTTTTCTACCTACCTATTAACTACCCACAAGCAGGTTGTTAGTAGGTAGGTAGTATAAAAAGCCATTACATATGTATAAAAAATCTACTTACCTAATAGTTACTTATTTTCCTACCTACCTACCTACCTATGTATGAGACCTATTTCCTGGAGAATAGGGTTACCAAGGTGAAACCAAATATTAACTCAGTTGAGGTTCATCCACAACTGAGTAATAACAGGCATCCAGTGGATGGTGTGCTGGTGGGTGCTGGTTGACTGTGGCCCCTGCGAAGTACCATGGGAAACTTTTTGTTTGAAGGGCACCAATGTTTACACCATGTAAGTCCCTCTGGGGCAAGAGACTTTAATGGGTTCAGACTGTGCTTGGCTCCACCTTGCAGGCCCCTTATTTTGGTAAAACCTGGCTCCTTGACCTTCACCAAGAAAATTTGTAGTGTATGTGGAAGGCACCTTATTATATCCATGAATTTCCCTCCTACAAATGGGGAGGGATATTATTGCTGCTCCTAAAGGGTGGGAGGGACATTATGCCTACTTAAAGGTGTAAGAACCCCACCCCCCCCCCCCTCCCCAACTATTGAGGAGTAGGCATAAGAACCCCCTTGTGATCTATGTAAGTTTGGTTCATGATAAATTTTGCCTCGAACGACAGGTGAAGCTCATGGGTGGGAGACATTCCCAAAACACAGGGCCAGACTCGGCTATTGCTTCGTCCTAGGCCCCTTATTTTGAGAATGCCCCCACCATATGGCTTTTACCCTACATGTCAAAAACTGAACATACAACTCCAGAACCACCTTATAGGCCTGTAAAGGGCCTTGAGGCTAAGATGAAGAAGACTAAGCTTTGGAAGGTAGGTACCTAAACATAGAGAAGAAAGTTTATGTCACATTTTGTTGTATCTTGAAACATTTTCACCCTAAACCATCCCACTTTCATTGTTGCTGGTTGATTTCTAAAATCCTTTTACAGGCAGTTCCCAATATGATGTATCTCATTAAAATTTTTTAGACTTGCTAGTCCAGGACATATTCATTCATTCAAACTTGCAGCCATCATTTACTGGGGAAATTTCCCCAAAAATCAAGCAAATTTCTAAATTAAAATGAATAGATCCTCTAGGGTCTTTGATCACTAAAAGTTGAACAAAAGGGTTAAAATTTCCAGATTTTTATATTTGGTCTCATCAAGAAGCCAAAAATGTAAAAGGATGATTTGGTTCTCAGTTCTAAAGTGCTGAAATAATTTTAAAATTTTTCAACATTGTTTGAACATTTGGGCAACTTAATTCTAGATTTGATTCATCACTTAGTTTACTTTGTATAAGTGCAGTTGGCGAGCTAGCCTAGCTAGTAGCCTTATAAAAATATGTTATAAATAAATTAATAAGAAGTGTGAAGGAACCTTTGTCCTTGTTAACCTCTCGGTTACGGCAATTGAGTTTCAAGCTGCCAGGCATGATATAGTTGCATGTTGCACAGGACCAGTTGAGTGCTAATTGTTCTGTTGTTCTTTAGTTGGTCCCTCCTCCAACATGCACATTTTTTTATGACACGCACATTTTGCCACTTCTTCACGTCAAAGGTATCATAATTTTTTTAAACACGACTTGAGGGCCTTGTGTGTGTGTGGGCAGGGTGGAAACATGCTCTGTCATGATGTATGGAATGGACTCTTCTTCCCAAGGTTTCCGACCTCACAAAGCAACCCTAATAATAGTAATAACAACAACAATAGACAACAACTGATCGATTGTAACATTTGTTAATGAACAAGCCACCCAATAATCCAAATTTTTATGCTCATTAGTGTGTAATGATATGAAGTTTGAATTTATTGTTTTTTCCCCCAACAATTTAAAGATTGAAGTATGGAGAGAGAGACAGAGAGAGTCTTGTAGATTCTTTTTCCAGTGGAAGCTATCCCCTTGTCATAGACTTTATTATTCATTTATTTCGTAAAAACCCGCACTGGTTTCTTTAGTGTGCCTGGAGAGCACCTTACCTAACATAAAAATCCCGCGATCATTTCCTGTGACCCTGGGTGGGTAACTGACTAGTACCCTCCGGGTATCATAAAATTCAAACTTATAAAAAAACATGCATGCCGTTTTTACACTGTGTAAAGCCCTTGGGGAGATGCTGGATTCAGGTCCATGCTAGACTCTGGCTTGTGAGGCCTTATTCCTGTAAAACCTGCCCGCTCATGCTTTATCCCACTCTAAATCTCTTAAATGGGTAGTTCTGAATGTTATGTTCTGTTAAAGTATTTCATTCCCACATTCCATGGTCCAAATGACGTTGAGCTGTTTTGGGGAGGGGGGAGGGGGGTGGGGAATCTATAGAATTTTTTTTTTTTCTTTCTCCTAAATTATTTTTTCCCTTGGCCAATCCCAAAAATCTCCAAATAATTGATATAAATGATACATAGAAATGGTCAAGCAATAGTAGGTCCTCTAGGCATCATAGAGAAAAATCACCATGGGGTTGTGGCATCAAGAAGCTGTGCCTCTCATGCTGCTAGCTTCAGTTGGTGTCATTATTATTATTATTATTTTTACTATTATTGATATTTATTATTGTTGGTAAGTCATCCTATTGATTCATTGAAGAGAAGATAAATTATTATTTTTTGCCCAAATTCGAATATTTCTTTTGGATAATTTGAAGGTGGCTAGCGTACATAATGAGCATTTTTCTTCAAAAAATTAGAGACCTCCCTTCCTGATTCCCCCCCAACCAACCCACCCACCCACCCACCAACCCACCAACCCACCAACCTACCCTTTGTGGGCAGGAGGGGTGGGTGGGTTTGGATTTTGAAGAGTGGACTTGGTCTCAACACTAAAAAGGGCAGCCCTAAAAAGAAAGGTTTCACTAACACCTCCTATGATGACACGTGGACATCCGCCCTTCCACGGGCCCGGCGAAGCGCACCCGCCCTGACACATGATCATGTGCCAGAACCCGGTCGGTGACCCGCCAGGCCGGGCCCGCCATGGCGCCGGCCGGCCGGCCGGCCCTTCGTCTTCGTCGTCGTCCTCCTCCTCCATCGCGAGACAGCACAGCGGCAAGTCTATGCCGTGGCAAGCAAGCGGCGAGCTAGAGCTACTGCTGCGGGCGGTGTCAGAACGCACGCGAGTCCAATGAAAGGAAAAAGTTTAAAGAAAGCTTGACAAAAAAAACTCAAAAGAAAGAATGGGGGTGAGGAGCATCGCATAAACAATATCGTTTCTTTTTGTTTGTGGCCCCAAAGACAAGATTTTGTAAGATATGGCGTCAGAGGAGGCGATGGGCAAAAGACAAGATTAGAGGCCACCAAGGTCCAAACTCCAAACACAATGACAGCAAGCAAGCAGCTCCCAGAGCACAGGAAACTCGTTTGTCGTTTTTTTTCCCCTTTTCTGCTGCCTCCCATCTTCTTTTCACGATACAAACAACGTCAACGTTTCCCAACGTTGACGCCAAGATGTCCATTTGTCCGTTCTTATAACGTCAAAGCTCCAGAAAGCATTTTTTAACTGCTGCCTGCCGCTCAGTGCTGCTGCTGAAGAGTTGGTGATAAGACGTGGATAGAGAGAGAGATTGAGAGAGGGAGAGTTTAGGGTTCTGGCCCTTCCTTCTGACCGGATCATGGATATTGTACCAGAGCCTTTTGTTCTAGACTCCTCCTTCCTTCATCAGCAAAATTTAAGAGCCAAGATGAGAAATGGGTGGTGAATTTCTGTGTTTTAAATTCTCAAATTTGTGAGTTAGGTGGGTTGTTGGCCATCATCCACAAGAGGATTTAGCCAAATTTGGGTACAGGTCAAGGAGGAAAATAGAGAATAATTTTAGGTTTCCTCCCTATACCAAAGTTGGATAGCAAATTCATCAGGTATCTACCAAATACCCTAAACCCTAAATCTTCAAATTTAAATAGGGTTCAATTTTGAAGATTCCAATTTTTGCACATAGAATTTTCTTGAATAGTCCAAAAGATACTTCATTTTTCTTCACCACAAAAAATTCTTTGAGAAATTTTTTTTTTGAGAAATCCTCCTATATTTTGGCAATGGGATGGATGGGTGGTGGATCATAGTTTGTTTATTACAAAATTTGTGAGATAGGTGGGTTGGCCATAACCCACAAGAAGACTTAGCCATATTTGGCTACACAGAGAGGAAAGTATAAATAAATAAATTTGGGATTCCTCTTATATTTTTGTGACATGTTGGAACCTTTTGTCTAAATAGGGTAACTTCAGATTTTTTTTGGGCCACATTATGATGCAACTTGGGCCCATTTTTCCAAAAAAACATTTTAAAAGCCCCTTGTCATTAGCACCTCCTCCACTGTTTAGTCACCAGGATGCAAAAATCCACACCAAGGAGAGTAGGTACCTACCTACTATGAAGGTGTGTGTGTGTGTGTGTGTTTTTTTTCTTTGCCCTAAAGTTTAGTTGCTACTTTAGACCTGGTATGTATGCCACTCCACTACTACAGCATGAATATAACAATGGTAGAAGAAGAAAAAAGAAGAAGTACAAACGTACATACATCAGACATGATAAATTGGCTGTGCTTTGAAAGGGTTAAGGGCCCCAGGGTTAAGCACTAAACAGGTGCAATGACTTAAATGCTGCTCAGTGTTGGACTCCAATGTTTAGCAAGTACACAACTGGGGGTATGCCCTTTGTTTAACTTAACTTAATTAGTGGTGCCCATTGCCCATTACCCAGCAAAGGAAATATGTTGTCCAGTTGGACTGACAAAAACCCCTTGGGGTTTTGGGAAGATTACAGGCACATGAAACAAAAGAGTTTTGACTTGTTTTGTAATGGGGTTATCACTTGTACACCAGACAAAGACACAAAGAGAGTCACCCTGTTTTGAAGGAGGAAAAAGATTAAGATTGCCAGCTATTTTTTTTAAGTTCAAAAAATGTTGCAGATGAGACGAGTTTTGTATGACTTTTTTTTTTGTTACACACTTTTTTTTACTTTTTGTCAATGGCTTCTTTTGTTTTTTTTTGTTTAAAAAAAAAAATCTGGTACTGGGGTGGGGAGCTTGGGGAAGGGGAGGAGAGCTTGGTACGCACTCTGAAACTGGTCTCCAAAAATAAGAGTAGAATAATAATATGTGGACAACTTGCTGAATGTGTGCAGGAATTGCTCCCCCATGCAGTGACTAGATTGATTGGGATTCCAAGAAGGCCAGAAAAACACAGAAGAAGTAAAAGACCGTATGTCTGTGGCATTTGGGGTTGGGGCTGGGTTTTGGGTAGGTTCAAACATTAGTGGTATGGGCCTCACTTACTTGCTTCTTGGCTAAAGGAAAAAGGGGGCTCAATTTTTTGCCACCCATATTGTAGGCTCCATAAGAGAAGAAAGGGGGTGGTGGGGGGGGGGGGGGGGGTACCCCATTTTAAAAATAAAACAACACAC
>Ga0116227_10011475_pt1 | contig 14874 bp, 4 predicted proteins | sample S1TSphgellanicum_FD_89693 | JGI IMG/M metagenome (GOLD analysis project Ga0116227, IMG submission 89693) | Host-associated microbial communities from peat moss isolated from Minnesota, USA - S1T2_Fb - Sphagnum magellanicum MG | ecosystem: Host-associated > Plants > Peat moss > Unclassified... | reverse complement strand
CAATCACATGTATTTTTATGGATGTGAAATGATTCAATTGGACAAATTTTACCCAAGAAGATTAATAAATGATAGAATGAAATTTCATGTTATTTCAAAATGGAAAACATTGCATGCATGGAATATTACCTATAGTTTATTGCATCCATGAAATAATTCATTCAAAGTTTGTTTACGTAATATAGTTCATCTAAATTCCATGATGGAACATCCATGGAATATCCTCCATGTATTTGAATGGATTAATCTTCATTCATATTTTTGTGGATGAAATTTCATTACGTTTAGGATAAAATGAAGTTCACGTATGAAATATCATTTGCATTATTATTTCATCCACAAAATATACTTCATTCATAGTTTTTTTACATTCAATAAAATTCAGCCATATTTGTTGGATGAATATCAATGAAATATCATTTGTGAATTTTCAATGGATGAACTTGGTTGAATGGATCATATTTCATGAACTTTCAAGATGAATTAAAAATCATGCATATTTTTTTCCAATCTTTCATCATAAAAGTTCATCCAAATTGCATTCAAAAAATTTCATCCATGATACATTATAATCTAGCATGGGATTTAGGTAGCATTTGAATTCAATTGTGTTGAAAATTTTGTGCCAACAAAATCTACTCCATGCATTCCATGTTCCATTGTCATTAATTAGTAACTAATTGGATCCCCATCCTCCCATATATGTCAATGTTAAACAAACATGATGATGAGATGCATCAACTTTTAGATTAATGTAACTAACAAGAACTAACTATTGTAAAGAACCACTAGTCATAAAGTTGCATATATGGAATTTCATGAATGAAATAAAATTGTGGACAATATTCTATATTGGATAAAAAAATTCATGATCTTGAATTTCATGAAATTTTTTCCATGAAAATTCAGCCATTCATCCATTGAAAATTCACAAATGATATTTTATGCACATTCATCCATAAAAAAATGGATGATCAATTTTTATGGTTGAAATAAAATTGAACTAAACTATATTTCATGGATGGAATAACCAATGTAGATGAAATTTCCTAACTTTTTTCATCTTAAAATGTCATCAAATGTCACTTAAGAAAATCCATCCATTTTGCCATGAACTTTCATCCACAAAAGTTATGAATGAAGGATTATCTATTTTTCAATATCAATGAATTTTCATTCATGGAATCTAGATGAATTGTGATAGACATAAAATGAATTTTGGATGAATTATTTTAGAGTTGAAATGAATTTCTAGATGATATTCCATGCATGAAAATTGTTTAATTTTGAAACAACCTAAAATTCCATCGAAATGTTTATTCATTCATTAGAAGAAATTTCATTTAATGGGGTCATTTCCCGTTCATAAAAAAATCCTTTTGATTTCATTGGACATAATTCGTACATGGAATTCATTTAATCAAAGGGGATAGATTCATCCATCAATGTTTATTTCATCCATAGACATAAATTGCTTTGAATCATGGTTTCTCCATGAAAAACCATATGTGGTTAGTTAATTTCACCAATCATCCATTCAGATCATGATTTATCATGTTATTCACATATCATTCAATGCACTTAAATTCCACATTGTTTATAAATTTTGGAAGGCAAATGCCTAAGAGGTTATGGAATGCACTTAAGTATGGATGGAAAACCTCCCACAAATGGAGTGACAAAAAAAATTAAAATTTGAATTTGAATCCTTTCACATTGCTCTCGAAATACAGTTAAAAATAATCTCATGACGTTAACTTGAAAGGGTTACCTCACAAGGTTAAAAGGCCATCAAATCCACCCCCCCAAAAAAAAATTGAAGCGGTAAAGAAGAAGAAGACAAAGAAGGAAAAACAAAAAAAATACATAGGTTTGAACCCTGAATGGGCAACCTATGAAAATTGGGTAGTCTTTTGGGAGGAAGTTTCAAATAGAAAAGTGATAAATTTTAGGCATTGTGCAACTTCTAAATTTTTTAATTTGGGCAATACACAAGATGATATGCCTCCTAAACTTTTCATATGGCAACATGGAGTTGTCAATTAATGTTAAATCTTCCTTGCTAATGATGTTACATTAGAAAATTTGAAAAAACAAAACAAAAAAATCCTTGGTCTTCACTCTCCATAGAGGGGGGTTGTTGTTATGCTCATTGCACCCTAATCAAATTGTTTGATTCATTCGTGATTAAGGTAAACATGTCTATGAATGGCATGTATTATATGCATTTTGTTTTGTTTTGTCACACTAAGATCTCCCAAACCAAGGTGCTTCATGCCATGCTTTTGTTCACCATCACTACTGTTACAACCACCAAGTGTGACAAATTGGAAAATGATTTTTTGGACCCATTTTCAAGTTTGTTCATGAAATGCAAAGTACTAAACTCTATTCTAGTAATGTTACATTTTACTTTGGTTACAAAGAGCTTCCCAATTTAGTTTTTCCTACTCTTCCAATGGTTGTTTATACATGAGCTTCAAGAACAACTAATTTGTGGAATTGAGTTTCAACACCATCAGATTGTGGAGCTTCAACCTTAGCAACTTTTAAGGAGCATTGCTATGAAAGGGTGTTGGTGGTAGGAGTGTGAGAAGCAATGGAGATGGGCATTTGAAGAGGAGCATGGAGGTGGGGGCAATATTAGCAAAATGTGAAAGCTTGTAGTTGTTGAAGGTTTTTTTTTTGTTCGAGTTGCCCTTTTGTTTCAGGTTTTTTTTTGGGGTCATGGTTGCCCTTTTTGAGTCAAGTTGTCCTTTTGTTATGAGTTGCCTTTTATTTTTATTTTTTCAAGGATGGCATCCATTTCCTCTCCCCATCATTCTTGAAATTTTTTATCTTTTAAGGGGGTTTTGCCCCCTTTTAGTTTTGAGTCTTTTATTCTCATTATTTTCATGTTTTCGCCTTCGATTTTAAGGCTTCCTCCCTCTTCCAATCTTGGTGTGGTTCTTCATATTCATTGCACGGTTGGTCCCTTATGTTCCTCATAGGTCAAAATGGGGCCCACCACAACATCTCTTGTTCCGAATGTGGGTCATTATTTTCACATGGCATGGGGTGTCACCAAATGCACTATTAAATATTTTCATGTTCTTCTAGTAGGTGATGCCCATGGTGCTTCAATTACCCCCTTGGTTTGTTCTCCACCTCTGGCTCCATGGGCCTGGGTTTTAATTTTGGAACCCCTTGGTGCCTTTCATTGAAGTCTTCATCACCCCCATTTGTACTTGCACATACCTTTTGCTTTGTGGCAAGAGGTGTAATTAGGTTTTTGACTCCCTTTCGATTGTGTTGTTCAAAATCTATTTGATGTGGCCACTTAACATTTATTCCTTTTGTTTCCACAATGGTGTCTCACCTTTCCCCTTAAAGGTGGATCAGTTGGGCATCGAAAGACCAAGGCGTGCCTTTGATGATTCCTTTCAAATGATTGGGAAAAATATGAAGCAAAACATCTTCTCAAAGCATGGGCATTTGTGGTGGTGTTGCTTGTGAGTCAAGTTCCTTTGGTGACCATGTTTTCTTTAGATCTTGTGCATGTCCTTCCCCCTGTTTGTTACTTTGAACAAGGTTTAGCCCTTAGGCATGCAAGGGAATTCACATGCATTGCTAGGGCTCTACCCCCCCTCCCCTCTTTGCCCCAACTCTAACCTCTTTTAAGATTATCAACATGTTGTGAGCTTTGTATCTTTCAAGCTCAACTTTTTGTTGATTGGATTCATAGATGGATTTTCAATCAAATGAAGACCTTGAATTTTCTTTTAATTCTTTTATGTTGGCATTCATGCATTTGTCCCATTTGTCAACATGGGTCTTTTAGCCATGGACTTCAAACATTTCGAAGATTCTTTTGACCTAAAGCATATAATGAGTGTTTTCATCTAGCTCACTAGCTAGGTTACCATGTGGCCATAGGCTGTATCCTAGGGTCTATTGTTTAGATTTTTAGTGCCGTTAGGATTTTGACTTTGGCCAAACCTTTAGGTGGTGTTCAACCAATAATAATGAACAAGGTGTTTTATTGGCTTGTAAGGCATTGTGTATTTAATTCAATGATGCGTTCTTTTCACATATGTTACCACATCAGTTTGGTGTGGATATTAGGGGCGGGTGTGAGGTTATGGTTCATGTTATCCAAATTTGTTTAAAAGTCCAATTTGATTGGGCATTGCTTCAAGTGGACATTGTAAACGCTTTCAAATCCATTTTGTGTAAGGCTATATTTTAGGAGCTTTGGGTAGTAGGAGGCAAATTATAATAGCTTTTCCCTTTTGTTTATGTTTATTATGCTTACGAATCTCTTTCATCTTTTAGTCGTCACTTCCCTTCAAGAGATTTGTCCATCCTTTTTTCATCTATTGGTGTGTGCCAAGGCAATCTATTTGTCAAACCCCTCTTTGTTCTTGCCCATTTTCATGATTTGCATTGTTTGTCAAACATTTTTCTCTTTTGTCTTTTTCCCTCTTTAGTTGATGACTCCCACGTCCTTGACCCCGTTTCTATCATGACCTTTGCTTTTGATCATTTCATCTTTCAACTAGTGTTCATGGCACAAGTTGTTTAGCCGCGCAAATGCTTAGCTCGGACCCTTTAAGGCCTCCCCCCTATTGACTTGTTTTTTTTCTTGCCATTGAGGTTTTTGGGTGTTTGCATCAACAAGCCAACAATTTTTTCAATCGTTTTGCTAGCATGACTCAATTAACAAAAGTCATCGAAAGTCTTCTTCTTTTGGTTTTGCATGCATTTTATAACTAGAGGGTGTTAGTGGTGTTGCAACAAATACAAGCTACATCTATTTCGAGGTGAGTCATTATTGTTGGTGAAGGTTTTTCTATGCTAGGTTTTTTTCTAGCATAACTCTCCTTTCCTTTTCTAACATGTTTCTTGTGACAAGGGGGTTGGGTATGTGACTTTTTCCCATTCTTCTTACTTGTCCACTTGGTAAAGGTTTTTGTTTTATGGCCTAGATGTGGGTCCTTTCCTTTTGTTTTTCATTCTCCCCCTTCATTGGGTGCTTTATCTTAATAAATTTTTAGCAAGGTTTCATCATCTTGATATCTTCAAAAAACACTCAACGAATAGGGGTGCACCAATTTGGATTGAGACTATTTGGAGCTACTATGTGGAAGCTATTCATTATTGAATCATTTTCTCAATGAAAATTAAATAAAATTGAAATTGAAAATCGTATTGGAATTTGGGGGCATTCTTGGTGTTGTTGAAAAGCCTTGAACAAGTCAAATTTAATAAGATTATTTCACAATTTTTAGAGCCAAGGTGTGAAAGATATTGATTTTTTAATGAATTTTGTTACCAAAAATTCAAACAAACTACAAAAATTTGGTTTGAAAGGAAAAATCAGTTGAGCTCTCAATGTGTTCACACTTGGGGCAACAACATAGGCTACATTAGTGTTATATTAGTATTGGAATTTTGACGTCAATCTCACAAATTAATGGCAAAATTTTAACTTGCAATATTACAATTTTTCAAATGAGTTTATGTCATTAATGTCAAATAGTAATGAATATATAATTCACCTATTTAAAAAACCACATATTTTAAATTGTAATAAATGAAATCACAAATTTTACCTCACATAGGTCAAAAACCAAAACCTTGGTATTGTAAGGAAAAACCATATGATATTGTTGAGTTTAGGGTTTGCTGTTGGGCACCAACTAGAATTGTTGTGATCTTTGCCAACAAACATCATCATTGAAAATTTTTGTTTTTTGGTTATAGACTCATTGGTTATCTTATTGTGATTTTTTTAGATACCTAACTAATTAGAATGTACCTTAACCCATTAAATTTTTTCCTCTAACATTTGTGGGTTGTTTCAAGAAATAAAATGCCTCCTCCATCTAGCATTTCAAATTTGGAAATGACTCTCATCTTTTTTCTTCAAAAAAAATTTGGATAATTTCTTTATGTTTGGTAAAATCCTTAGTGCACTCCCAAGACAAACTTTATGGGATAAGGTATCCATTTCACTTAACTATCAACCCAAAAAAATAGACCTTCAAGTGAATAATATGTATGGGATAAAAAGTGGTGTTATTGATAACAAGGTAAACAACACATTGGAATTGTGTAAACAACATAGGAAAACATTTGGCAAAGTATATGAAATTAAGGATCAAATCATTGACACCTAAAAGGAACTTTGTTAGGAACATGATTGGGAACATGTAGGGGAACAAAACTTTTCATCCCCAAAAATTCAAGTTCCCCTTTCCCTTAAAGGTAAAAATAGTGATCAACATGTTTAATTCATATTAGCTCACCTCATCAAACACCTAAAAATTATTTTTGGAACAATTTTCAACATTCATTTCATATAATGTGTGGCACATCCATAGAGCTGATTCAAGGTTTAAATATTTTTCAAGGATTGCATTTGACATGTGATATTCATGTCTTAATTTATTATATTAAAATTTTCATTTTTCATACACATGTTAAATATTTCTTGAATATATCTTGGTTTTATATTATATATATTATGCATCCATGTTTTTTAACATATAAAAATGAATCATTTTTGTTCAATACACATTCAATTTATTGTGCTCCCCTTGTGATTTTTCAAAGATATGAAATTATAATTTTAAACATTGTTCACACACATGTGATTATTTTTATTGTGTTTATAGACCTTAGTAGAAAAATAAAAACACAAATTGTAGTACACAGGTAAATTTCAAATGTTTGAATTTGTCCATATTTACAACCAAAAACATTGATTACAAAATTCTTTTGATCCCACCATGTGGTTCAATGTCATAATTCTCAAATTCATTTATAGACTAGTGATTTTTTCTATTTAAAGGAACATAATAAAACAATGCACATACTTAAATAAACTATAGAAATTTCTCCCATGGTTTGTTGTAGCTCCTTACAACTTAGCAATTGAGATGATCAAGCCACAAGCAGTGAAACAAACTTGGCATGCACATTCATACCTAATTTTTTTACTAAAACCTTAATTAATTTTAGGGTGTAAACAAGGTGAAGTAGACAAAAAAGTAGTCTTTTTAAAATCTAATTAAAAAATGAAACAATTTTTGATATGGACATAAGAAAGTAGATTCAAAATATTTTGAAGTAGAAATATAAAACCATAGGTCTCTGTATTTAGTTTATAGGAAGTTGAATACAATGTTTGAATAACTTTGGTATCATAAGAATAGGTTGAAAGTACGTTTGAAACTAACTAGACCAAAATGGTGTTCAAATTTACCTCATATTAATAATTTGATATATTATGATTATAAAATCCATAATTTGATAATACATAAGTATCTTTTAGAGATCCACTAAACTTAAATTTTAAGAAAATTAATATTTCATTTACATGTAACCCATTTTGTAAGATGAAACATTTTGTGTAGGTAGAAACATTTAAAAAAATTCTACTTCATTCTACTTTCAAAATGGGGTTTTCCAAATTTTCAAATATGAAATGAAAGATTATCATCATGTTAATTATTATACCAAAAAAAAAATCTACTTTCGATACATTAAAACTTTTTCATGGTTACATGTAATTTTTTTAACAAGGAGCCATGAGCTGTCTACTTTACCTTGCTTGCACCCTTTAGTTGAGGTAAGGGGTCAAGACATTTACAAAAAATGTAAACGCATTTATGTATATGAAAGAATTGAAAAACCTATTGTTGATTACAACTTGACTTTCTCGTAAAATGTGAGCTTGATAGGGATTATCAATTTCTCAACCCTAGCCTAGGGCTCACTACCAAGGCAAGGGCTTGCAAGAGAGTGGGACAAGATGGAGGCCCAGGAGACACATCTTACTCCTGGGAGTGTAGGAGAGTGTGAGAGAATGAACTCTCACACTCCCAAGGCAACTTCCATTTGGGGAGTTAGAGTCCTGTGGACTACCAAATCTTTGAGGAACAATTATAGGGATCAAAACCCATTAGATTGAAGAGTTTTTTATATCATTGAAAAGCTATTGAAACGTAGATGTCTAAAATGGGCTCACATCACCCATTTGGATATCTGAAACATAAAATTATGACCAAAAGAAAAGCCGGGAGTCAAATTGACAGTTTGACTCTCGACCACTAAAAGTCAAAAATCGACCCGATTTCCTTATGTTCAAGTGGCATGTGACATATCGTTGAAAGCTCTCGACGAGGGCTATAATTTTGCTTTAAACCTCATTTCAATCGAAGGTTTGCACACAAAGTTATAAGGCCCCAAAGTCGTGGGAGTCCCAACTTTAACAATTTTGGGACTCACATTTGGGAATCTCGCAACAAAAACTCATTTACATGTGGGCCTCGTGGAGAGGCACAAAGTATACTATAAGGGGAAAGGTAGTGGCTTCCCCCAAGTTCGGGCCGTGGTGAGTTTTATGAATTCGAGTTGCCCGTGGCTCATCCTAACACCAAAAGTGCTCCAACTATGCACTAACCATTTTGTGTTGGTTTTGTGCAGGTCCATGTGAATAGTTGATGTTTGTCACTCTTCCTAATCCCATCCTGAACCTCCAACATGCCCTTTTACCCCTTTTAAAGTGTTGTGTGTTAGGGAGTGTGCCTTGACTCCTTGCTCTTTCGATGTTTTCAATTTGGACTCACATTTGAGTTCATTAAGGAGCTTGGGGGTGGGTCAATCAATCCTTGCCAATTAGGCTTTCACATGATAGAATCAGCTTGGTGTAATTAAATCTATAACCTTACATGATGTACATATATTTGTTATGTTATGCATGCAACCTCAAAATGACACACATGTATAAACAAAAAAGGTTTTAAGTAAACACTAGTGGACTTTAACAAACTCTCCATCTTCTCAATGGTTATAAAAAAGTTTGATTAATCACATAGATGTGCAAAAAATTGAAAGACACACAAAATTTTTAAATAATGATGCCACGTGACATTTTGCAATAAGGAGACACACCAAGTTTTCAAATTTTCTTCACCAAACAAAAAAGACATGTAAAACACAAGGTTCATGAATAAGTGCAAATGTAACAAACCTTGCAAGAGCTTTGACCAATAATAGAATGTAGTCGATGCCTTCACTTGTGGATCTCTTCTTCAAGTTTTCTATACATCATGTATATATTGAACATTATTACGTTCAATCATGCTTGCAATGGACAGGTTGATGGATGAAGAATAAGAAATTTTGATGTAAATAACATGCAAGTAGCCCATGATGGGTTCCACTCTTTCAAGATTCAAATCAACCTTCACCAAACAATGAAATTCAAAATTCAAAGTTTGAAAATCAAGGGATTTTGGAATTTTCCAATCGCCAAAAGCTAGAAAAAAAAAGTAGGAAAAATCACTAGATTTCTATACTTGGTTTTTAATGTGTAGCCAAAATGTAGAAACATGATTAAGGATTTGTATTTCATATTTGGTTTATAGCTAGATTTGGTTAAACCTTACCAAACATGATCACAACTAAGTTGGCTATAAACAAAAAATCTTATTGGGGGGGGTAGGGTTTTAAGTGCATTTTTAAGACTCATATTGCTACAATTACCATGTAACATGTAAACCTAATTAACTATAATTTCATCAAATGTAGCAAATTGTATTGGAAAAGATGGTTGAAATTTTGTTTAGATGAATGAAAAAAGATTTCCTATTCATTATGTTGGTTATGTTGGCGACCATCTTGGTTCTTCCATGTTTTTGTGGTCCCAATAGTGTTTAGGACCGAATAACATGGAAGAGCCAAGAGGGCTACCATTATGCTATACATTACAACACCAAATCACAAAACCCAATAGTGGCAAAACCATTACACACTAATTTAAACCCTAAACCCTAAACCTTAAAAACCTGAACTAGCTTATTCCCATTGTCAAAACTTGTCTGAGCATGCATGTCTTGTGACAATATACCATGCTACCTTGGCTACTACGACACATGTTTGACAATTAATTAATACAATATGAGGATTCTTTTCCCACAAATGATATATATTCCTAGATATTCAAATAGATACTTTATTTTCCTCCCCAAAAAATATTTTTTGCAAAAGAAACTTAAAATTTGAAAATTTCAACATTTTTTGAAAATAATATAATTAATGTTGAATTGGCACATTTATTATGGTACTTATCAAATGAGAGCTAGGGACTTAATTTGCAATTGGCAACCCCACCTGCACATTTGCAAACTTAAAAAACCTTGCGTTAATAAAAAGAAAAACCTATGACATTGATTCAAAACTAACAACATGATTCACAAAACCATAGATTTATGGAATTTTTAAAATGTTCCCAATGTGTTCCCACCAAGTTCCCATCATGAAGTTTTCAACGTGTTCACATCAAGATCCCAATGTGTTCCCACACACTAGAATAGTGGGGAAATTCATTAGAACAAGTGGGGCAATGTTTCAACAATTCACATAAAAACACCAACTATTTGAGTGGGACGAAGGTAACACAAATAATGGGTATAACTCATGGATATGTACCATAAGTTTATAGAATTTATAATTATTCAAAGAAGTTTAATTTATTCATTTGCGTCGTTGGGTAGTGGGTGCTTAATAGTGAACCAATAAACTACAAAGGTTTTGTCCTATTTCCAATTATAGGAACATTTCAAATGTAAAGAAGTCATAAAATGGGGATTGTTGAAAATCCAAATGGCCCAAATATGGATGAATGAATATTTTATGTAATGGGTGTAAAAGAAACATTATGACATTGATTCAAAATTAACATGATTAAAAAACCATAGATTTTCTGAATTTTGATGTTCACAATGTGTTCCCACCATGTTCCCATTTCATTCCCCAAGTTACCAATGTGTTTTCATCATCAATTGATACTAATGTTGTTTTTAAACAAGAACTTACTTTGTCTTTTAGAAGTGTGACTTAAAAAAAATCCAAGTCCATGTACATGCTTGTTTGAAAAACTTTGATTTTTGAATGTGTTAAAAGTTATAAGGACATGTTTGCCAAACATTAGGCATTTAATCCAAATATAGCAATTGGTACATAACTATGTAGGATTTATTAGATTTTCTACCACATTTAGAAAATCAAGGCAGAAATGATGTAACCTCATACTATTGAGGTCCTTGCATGTATTGCATATTCCTAACAAACCATACAAACATGTGTGATTAGTCAAATGTAAATAAATACAACATTGAAAATTTTCAAAAACACCCAATAACAAGAATGTAAAATTTACATCTAATCATGAATGACACCATGATGCAAATTGCCTTAAGTTCACACTAATGTAGAACTTCCATCTAATCAAGCATGATAACATCATCCAAATTACCCTAAATCATGCCCCTTTTATTTAACTATTAAAATTAAACAACCTCAAAATTTTACAAAGTTGCACAAATAAAACATAATCCACCTGTGTGTCTCGTAGGATATCTTATAATATTCTATTGATTTAGTAATATTATATTTTTCATTGATAAATGATAAGAAATAATTTGATCTTTTGAACATGTGATTTAATTTTGATTTTGTTTGTGGATGTGTTTAAAGATTAAATTTTTCATTAATCATTTTGGCCTTTGGGACACATGACCAAAAAAATTAAAAACAACCCAAGTTTAAAACCATACTTGGTGGAATTGCAAAAGGTTTATTGACATGTAATGGATAAGATGAAAAAATTGAATGGGAAATTTCTTTCTCATTTTATCTTTCATTTTTCTTATAAAAATCAGCTTGACTTTAGGTAATTTAGGAGGACCCTTTTATCATCATAACAATAACTATAAAAAAATCTGAAGTGTTGAAAGTATCAAGGTGACATGTGGAATATTTTATCACCATATCCAAGTGGTTTAGTAGTCAAATTATTGGAGAATAATTTTTTAAAAATAAAGTAGGGTAGAGAGGTTAATGTCCAAACACTTAGTGGGATGCAAACCTTTTATTTTTAATTGAGTGATTGGTTGGCAATGCTTTTCAAAGACCAAATGTAAGTTGGCTATGGGCGCTCCTATGATGCTTTGAATTGCCTAAAATGGTGAAGAAAACATGTAAGTTATGGCCATTCAAAGTGAAAGGGGTAAAACATTTCATAAAAATTGGCTATGTACACCTCTTTCTTGTTATCATTAGACTTGTCACCCACCCACCACAAGTTATTTTTTAAACCTAAGAATAATTAATTTATATTGGTTAAATATTGATTTAGTTAGCAAAACATTTCTAGCTATTGAAAAATATGCATATTGGTCAGACACCCATGCCATATAGTCTTCTTGCAACATCCAAAATTATTTTTATAGTTCACTAGAAGCCCATAACACTCATACTATTTTTTTTTTTTCCTATGGATTTGCCCTATGTGCCTTGATACCCTCCATATCATGTGGTCGTATGTAGTGTTCAAAACTTTGCATACACAATGATGCACATGCATGAAAACATAGAAATGATGAAAGAAACTATTTCCTCACATTCTACACATTAAATCCCATAATCTTTTAATCAAAGTTAACATCCTCACTTGCTTGACACATCTTTCAAGTATACTGTCAAATTTTCTACCATTTTTGAATTCCTAGAGAAGAGAGTCATGGCTAATTTTTCTTGTCAAAATATCCATATACAATTGTTTAATGTTGTTGATACTTTCATGGAGCTTTAGAAGAAGAAATTGACAATGTGTTAAGTAGTCATGAACATATTAAAAATAAAAGAGAAGGTTGGAAATGTGTTTGGAATGTTTGGAAACATTTGTAACAAAAGTTTGTTCACGATTGGATCATTAGAGTTGATGAAATCATCATTTGTCAAAAAAATTCACATTCATGCAAATGCTTAAATAATTTGATGCATAACAAGGTTGATTTTAAGCTTCCCATGCACAAAGTAGACCTATACTATTAGGAAGGAAATGCAACAACCTTGTTATAAACTCTCAAGAAGGGCTTGTTGACAAGAGCACCAAGAACTTGTAACACTAAAATCTACAACATAAAATTTAATTGTGGGATTATTGCAACCTAGTCCATTCCCCTTCAACCCTAAAACATTCCATTCAACAATTGAAATGAAAATTGGAGGCCAAGTACTAGAATTTGACCTTAAGAAAAAGAACACATATCATTTAAGGAAGCACACCTTGAAGAAATACACATAAGTAGCAAGAGATGTACTTACCAAACCATATGGCCAATAAAGGTCAATGCTTTTGTTGCCTTGCACGGTTCCTAAGAATCACAAAAAATCTTGTTAGAAAACAACCTTACTCATAATTATTTGAGATTAAAAATTTTAAAAATCATAAACCTTCAACCTCCTTCAACTTTCAATGCCAACAAAGGTTCAACTTAATCTACTTGAAAAAAATTATTTTTTAAAAATATTCATTTCATGCATATTTTAAGTCTAAAGAACTTTCATTGATGTTATTACAAAAAAATTACTAAAAATATTCATGTCTTTTACCTAAAATATTCTATCTTCTTTGAAATTGTAAAAGTTCTACATTTGTTGTCACAACAACCACACATGGTCCCCTAAGAAATTCTCTATAAATATCTATGTGATAGTGACTTCCTTAAAAGCTTGTAGCTTTTATGGGCAATCCACTAAATCAACCTAGTAAATAATCTTTCCACTTGGAATTTAAATATAAAAGCAAAGGTCTCACACATAATAATAGGGAAAATATTTGTTTCTTTGTATTATATTTGTTCGTATATTTCATTCCTCTCCATGTAATAATTTCCTATGCCTTCCAATTGAATCTTTAATGCACAAAGTTGCATAAAAGTTGTTATGCATAGATAATGAATAGTGGAAACAAGGAGCAACCTCAAGTTACTTTAACAAATAGGTTGCATTGGCACAAATGTCTCCATATTGTAAATACCTGCCAAATTGGTAAACATGGTCAATTCTTTAAATGAAATTAAGTTTTCAAAAGAACTCATCATTCAAAATCATATGTTGTTCATGCAACTTTGTTTAGAGAACCCACCCAAAATTGAAGCAACATAACAAGGATGAGTTTGGTCATAACCTTGAAAATGTCATTCACAAAACATCATACCATTACCATCATCATTAATGGTATTCAAGTAGTTTCTATAGCTCCCCATTGAGGTCATCAACTCTTAATTTGGGTTGAGATTAACATATGATTATTAGTTCAAAACTTAGGGTAAACAATTATACAAAGTTTGCTTCTTGACTTTTTGTCCCATTTTTAAAAGCAATGGAAAATGTAGTTATAATGTTGGTTAACATTCATTATGCATCAATTAAACTTCATAAAAACAAATCAAGAGAACATGTCAATACACATGACATCTTGTAATTTGAGCAAGAAAGGTTTGGAATGGATTTGACATTGAAGTTTTATTTTGTATAATTTTTTTACACTTCAAATTAAGGAGTAGGAGCATAACCATCCCATTATTGGTGCTAATTTAATTTACCAAGGTTTATAGTTTGGCTTTGATGAGAACTTGATGCTTCCACTGGATCAACAAAATTTAGTTTGAAACAAACCTTGTGCTTTTCTGTTTTACTCCTTTTCACTATTTAACATTAGTAGATGCTTGAAAAAAAAGATCATAAGTGAGATAAAAATGACTTAAAAAACCCGAAAACAAGTGTTAACTTTAGTGTTTGGTAGAGTGGTTAAATTGATATTAGTTCCAATCTTTGTTCCTTATACTTCAATTGCATAATAAATGGACAAGTTTTGTTTAAGTTTGTAAGGAATAACTTTACAAGATCTAGGATGCCATGGCATTTATAACATCATGTCTAGCATGAGATTCCCAAAAACATTTCACTAAAATGTAAAGAAAGCATTAACATATTGCAATGAAGCATTGAATGTGTGACAATGTAGGTTATACCTTT
>Ga0116227_10011474_pt1 | contig 14875 bp, 10 predicted proteins | sample S1TSphgellanicum_FD_89693 | JGI IMG/M metagenome (GOLD analysis project Ga0116227, IMG submission 89693) | Host-associated microbial communities from peat moss isolated from Minnesota, USA - S1T2_Fb - Sphagnum magellanicum MG | ecosystem: Host-associated > Plants > Peat moss > Unclassified... | reverse complement strand
CACAGGCCTGCCCCAACAAATCAGTAAAGAGCAGTACTTAGAGCAAGAAGTTTAAGAGTATATACCAGATGGGGGAGTAGTGGGTGAAGATTTAAACCCTGGGATGTCACCCTGCCCCCAAGGGGTCAAGACAAAGAATCAGTCTGGCACAAAATTACAGCTCAGAGTACACACTAAGCCTTCTATTAGTGCTTGGTGCAATTGACAAGTGCCTAACCATTTGAGAGTAACACAGAATGGATAAACTGGCATTTGCTACCTTCCAAAAGCAGAGAGAGTTACAAGAGACATACTGCAGAGCAGTCATTCGTTTGAAGGTTGATTGCTTCCTCAATCTGTGAGAGTTCCAATTCCACAATACTGACTCGCTCCAGTAGCTCTGGTGTGCTCACAAATCGCACAAACCTGCCCCAGAAAATCATGAGTCAAGAGCTACATCTGTGCATTGTGAACTTGTCTTTCTAATATGCAACCTGAAAGACCAAAGTTGCTAACTTGGCCTATAAACCCTTTTAGTATTGATTTTTGGATTCTTAGGATATTCCAAGAGAAGCCATTCAAAGGACAATTAAGCTAACAAATTTCATTACAGTGTATATTGCCACCACCATTAGTCCAGATACCTGAAGTTGGAGAAATCAAGGATATCAGGAATGAACTAAACATCTACAAACTTTCTAACCAAGCATTCAAGGACTGTACAGTTCCTATTATATGCTAGGTTTGTGGCTGGACAATAGCGTTCACTACACATCACCGTTAACGATGTCAACCCTATTGACATATATGGTGGCACATATACTACCAATACAAGGGAAATGACAGACTGAACTTCACAGAGTGAGAAAGGAATTGCTGCATTGTATAGCATTGCTTCTACCTCTCCATAAGTCCTTTGGTGAACCATGGGACCTCCATTTTGATTCCATTGATATATTCTGGAGGTGGCTCTAATTTTATGGAGTAGCCACCTTTTGCCACTTGCTCCTCTGCTGCTTTCAAGTGCTCCAGATATGGCTTCAGTAAGCCCATTGCTAATCTCTCCGACTCCGTCCCACATACTACAAGCAGCTCACACCTAAAAAACCCAAGACCTAAAACTCAATACCTATGCCATGAATAGCATCTGGTAGTAACTTGCTATTCAAGGATTATGTAAGAGTCAATAGATAGCATTACAACAGATCAGTTACAGATTTGAGTTTCAGATTCTGCTGTGAACAGCAGCTCTACATTCTAAATGTGCACATGGCTGCTTGCTGGCACAAGAAGATAGACTTCGAAATTTCAATCTTTTCAGCTACAAGCTCACAATGTACTGAACTTTTCTTTTGGTGGTAAGAATATTAAATGAGGTACTAGATGCAAATGGAGGAAATAGTACTAACTAGGTGAGAACTATCTCCACAATGAACTTGCAGAGAATGGCACCTTGTCCGGGTGGGAGTGAGTTGAAAGATGGCAAAGTCTATGGGTGTATCTGGCTTCATGTTGGCGTCCGAGAGAGATAGTTCCTCCAAGCTGCAATCTTCAGACCTCCTCCGTATGCAGCAATATTGCCACCTTCACATCATCTCCTTAGAAAATCGCCAAAATCAGAGTATCAGACGTCGTAACCGTCGTACAACGGGATTCCTGCATCAATTATGGTGCGTTAGGATCTCTCTCTCTCTCTCTCTCTCTCTCTCTAGAATGCGGACCTTACAGAAAGGGGGAAACCATCGTCAAGACACCAGGCCAGAGCTCAGAACCTCTGGGCGTTCCAGGTTCCACCGCTCTCTTCCTCATGGAAGTCGAAGATTTTACCAAAAGAAACAGGGGAAAACAAAAACACGACACACAGAGAATGCAAATGCAAGAGACAATGTGAAAACAACAACAAGAGCATTGTAACGTTCATGGACATCACATGTCTATCCAACTTCCTCAGTCGAGATTACGACCACGACCAAATCCAGCTGCGAAAACCAATTCCTAGTTCTCCTTGACAAGTCCAGAATACAGCGAGCAGCTCATGAACATCCTCCTGTCCCTTATCCGCTCTCTCTCTCTCTCTCTCTCGCTCGTAAATCTGCTACTCGGGTCCAGCTTCAGTCCCTCCGTCCGTCCAACACACTGGACGGAGAGACAATTACATAGCTTCCGCCATCTCTAGAACAGTTAACAGAGAGAGCAACCAAAACCAATTTTTAAAAAAAAAATCCCCGCAAAAGAGAGATTTAAAATAGAAATATTGAACGGAACAGAGCAACAGCAGCAGCAACAACAACCAAAACAAACAGTAACAATGTTCATCAAAACACGATGAAAAGCTGAGTGGAAAAAAAATGAAAAAGCGGACGAAGGAAGAAGAGTGAGCTATATAGCCTAGGGGAAGCAAGCAAGCAAGTAGAAAGAAGCTCTTACGAAGTGCAGCATGTCTCAACATCATCAACGTCGTCATTGAATGATGGACGCAGACGATTCCGTAAACAATACAAACAAAAACAAAAGCAAAGTCGCGATGGAAGTACTTACAGACTGCAGCAGCCGCAACAACAACAACAGCAGCGGCAGCAGACGCAAGAGTTCGCGCGCACACACACAAACCAACAGCAACCTCCAACAGCACGCACGCACAGACAGTGCGAGAGAGAGAGAGAGAGAGAAGCGGTGGGACCAGGTAGTAGGTCTGTAAGATTTGCTAGGTACCTAGTGAGATGGATAGATGGGGCGTTGGAAACAGTATTTTCCGGTTATTATACCGGTTATTAATCACCTGTCAGCAGCTGGTTGTTACTGAGTTTTAATACGCCCCGGTTTAAACTGATAACCGCATGACCTGTCAGATTTGCTAGGTAGGTACGTAGGTACTAGGTACCAACACAGTGAAACAGACAACACAGAGAGGCATTGGAACTTGGGACTAGGCAGGTCTGTAAGATTTGATAGGTAGGTACCAAGACACGGACAAAGAGCGAGAGCCAGACAGACAGACAGACAGACAGACAGAGGCGTTGCGACCAGGCAGGTCTGTACAACTTGGCAGGTAGGTACCAAGAAGGATTGTAATAAAATTAAAATTAAAATTAAAAAAACAGGTAGGTAGGTAGGTAGGTCGGTAGGTACCTGCCTCTTTTGCTAGCAAACTCTGCATCATTTTATTTTTTTAAATATTAAAAATTTGACACTGAGTTTCTCTTTTTTTTTCTTTTTTCTTTTTTTTTCCCAAGAGCTAAAGGCACAATGTTAATATGGCATTTTTTTTTCCTTTTCTATTTATTTATTTTCTATTTCTTTCTTTTTTTTCTTCATAACTATTATTTCCTTGATCTATTTATTTACTTATTTATTTATTATAGTTGCAAGTAATTGTGGGGATTGAGAATCTCAGGGTCTTTTTATTTTTCTTTTTTCCAGTTTTGTGATATTGAAAATTGGAGAATTTTTCCCCCAAAAAAAATAGAAAAATTAGTTGAATTTTCACACCACAAAAAACCTCCTTTTTTTTCTTTTTTTTCTTTTTTGGCTAAAACCGGCTTTTATAAATGATCACCACCTGAGCTACATCACAAATTTTTATTTTTATTTTTATTTTAGATAATGGTACTTTAGGCTATATGGATCTCAAAATTAGTGATTTCTATTTTGACAAATTTTGTGGTTTTTCAACAAAGTTGGAATTTATATTTTTTTCAAAATTTAGCTATTTCCAAAATATGAAACCAAAAAACTTATTATCTTTTTTTGGCTACCTACTTGAACCATGTATAGAAATTTGGCGATTTTGTTTTTAATTTTTTTTTTAAATTTTGGAATTTTTTTTGAAGTTTGTTGGTTTTTGTACTACAAGTAGGTACCACCAAGTGAGATTGATCAAAAGGTTAAGGATCTAATCAATAATCATGACAAGATCTTAACTCCATAATCACAATAATTAACCCAAAAAATACACACATGTGGCTTAAGGTGGTGTTAAACATATGCAAATTTTCATGTAAGATTTTGGGCTTTAAATTGTTTTGGGGAGATTTTAGGTACCCTAAAAATCTTTTGGGAAATCCTTGTTGCAAATGTGTGTGTCATGGCCCTAAACCCTAAACCCTAAACCCTAATTTTAGGTACCCTAAAACCCTAAACCTCTAAATTTGGGTTGGTAATGAATGATCTCTAAAACTCACATCCATCCATCTTTCGCAACTTCATCAGACCTAGATTGGTTAATTCGCTGGAAATGAAATGGTTGAACATTTTCCTTATTGCCCCAAAATAATAATAATAATAATAATCTCAAAAGTGGAATTTAAAATGTAATAAAAACGAAAGTAATTTTGGGATTTTTGATATTTAAGAAGATTTATTTTTTATTTTAAAAATTCTCCAGATTTGTATATGTGGGTGCAATAGACAAGCCTAAAATCTAGTAGAATTTTTGAATTTTCTTACGTTCATATCTTATTTATAAGCAAAATTTGATTAAATCTTCCCTATGGACATAACTTTGAGTATGGCCACAAAATTGAACCACAATAATCATCTAATTCACATTGCCCTAATTAATAATGCATGGTTAATTACTGAATCAAAAATGGATTGATTTTAGAGGTTTTCCAATCGCCAAAAAATGAGGGAAAAGAAGAGTGTAAAAAAAGCACTAGATTTTATTTAGTATTTCGCTTTCAGTACATATATGTAGTCCAAAAAACAATAAAAGCAAATAAAAATTTGCAATTCATATTTGATCTATAGCCAGATTTGGCTATATCTTCCTACAGATGAATCATATTGTAATAATCAGCAGTTTTTTTTTTTTTTTTTTTTTTTTTTTTTTTTTGGAACTAATAAATTATTGAAAGAAATTAGATTAATTTGCAACCAACTTTCACCTGCCACTGATATTCAAGCAGATTTTGTCAAAATAATAATGAATTAATAATTATTGAAAGTGATGAGATTTGCTTATATATATATATATATTATTAAACCTCAGTATGAAATGTTGAAACTCAGCATTTAATGCACAAGATTCGAGCGTAACTATAGTAAGTAGTTGTACAGGTAGGAGCAGTGAAAATATATGTAGCAGTAGTGAAGGCGCTCAGGAAAAAGGAAAGAGGGGATGAAACTCAGCATACCACCAAAATTGGGTGGAAAAACTAGTTTGGGTCCCAGTTATTTCGTTTTGTAAAATTTCATTCCCAGTTACACATTTGATGGCCTATTATGACGAAACTGACTCGCTCTCGCCCCCCTAATCGCCTGACTTTACCGATAACTTTATTATTATTGAGACTTCTTCCATTTGTGGAGGGAACTTTCAAATTTCCTAAGTATATTTGGAGGGCACCGTATTTTAAGGGCACCTGAGTAGATCTATAAACATCCCTCCTTGAAATAACCATGCCTTTGTAATGATCAAATTGTCTCATGAATTTTGCCAAGATTATCAACAAGAGTACAAAGCATTCCAAAATCATGGCAAAAAACCTTTCAAAGTTCTTGTTCATTCTTAAAATATTGTTATCACTATTGGGAGGTTTTTTTAAAAGAACCTCTTACATTTCTTACATCTAGTTGAACATGGCACTAGTCTAAATACCCCTCATTCATCTAGAACTTCTTTTCCTCCATCCTTGTCCACATTGAATTTATTTGTTGTGCCCTTTTTATGCACCTATAGGAAGTAAACCCATATCTTTGTTTTTGATTTTTTTGGTTTATGAATAGCATTTTGCATCATATTCCTCATTGTGACATGAAAGAAAAAAAAGCTAAAAAATTTGGTTAAGTTTTACAAACTTCAAAAACATGAACCATGTTCAAAGAAATTGGCATGCAACAACCATTTGAAAAAGCAAGAAGCAATTGGTGAAGGTACAATTGCCCTTTCACAAATGTCATCTACATTCCAACTTCCATTAAAGAAGAGTGCCCATCATTTTTGTTTTTCATCGTTTATTGCCTCTTTGATCTATGGGTCTTCATAATTTCAACTTGAAATTTGGTGTTCATCCTCTCTTGCAAGTTGAACCTTCCAATTCCCATTGTTTCCACCAAAGATTTAAAACCCATTCGATAAAATTATTTTACCTTTTTTGCTTCTTTTTTTGTCCCACACGATTTGACTTTTAAATGAAAATGTTTATAACCTCCAGATGGAACTAAAACAAGCTAACAAATGTGGAGAAATAAAGCTCACAATTGATGCATTCACATTTGAATGAACATTTCACATGAACTCTTCACAAAAACATTAGCCCTTTTAATCCAATGCTTTCAATTCTTGATGCAGTTGATATAGTTTTCTAGCAAATTTGAAAAACACCTATCACTTGGATAAAGAAAAAATAGCAATATGGAAGGTGGATGTGATGTTCTATCATCTATTTAATCTTAAACAAGTAAATCAATTCCTTCAAGTTTTTAAAAATGGGACATAACTATTAAAAACATTTAATCTTAAAACATAAAGTGCAAGAAAAAATGAAACTAAAAATAAATATCAAAAAAAATAAAATTGGGTGTTGAAAAATTGAATAATCAATAATAAATTGAGCAATAGCACATGGGTATTTTGCATTTTGAACTTTTTAAAAAGAATGTGACATTATCTCTCCACCAAAAAAATTTAATTTAAGAGGCCAATTTTCATTCCAAGAAAATTTTCCCATCATGAACTTTTATGTGCCACCACCTACAAATTCATCACTTCTAAATTTTGTAGTTAAAATTAAAAATTAGAATTTACATTCAAATTAATTTCATTACAATATTTTTTCCTTTTTAAAAATTTTCATCCCTCTCATACATTTTTAAAAATGTCTTGTAAGGTTGAAATGTAAGTACTAAGTACCAAGTTTAGGTGCATACTAGTTTGAAACATTGGTATTATGTTGGTTTTGGTATAATTTTTTTATCAAACTAATATAACCTAAGGCAATACCAACATATTGATAACTACATGGCATGGGCATGATTGGTATGACCTAAGGCAATACCGACCTTGCACTAGTATTTACCTAATGTGGTTTTGAAGTAACACCAATTTAATACCATGGCTCAATTTGGGGTAGTGTTAGCAACTTGTCAATTGGGTCTATTAATGTGTTCTCAAAATAATAATTATTATAAATTAGCATTCGCACAACATTAGTATAAGTACCTAATAACATTTTTTAATCCATAATTTTGGTTTGAATTATTAGTTTTGCATTAGATGGACTTTAAAAAAAAATGTAAATGTATATCAATAACATTGTATTAAAAAAATTCCATGTATCGTTTTGTTTTTTGAACATTTCAAATACACAAAATTAAATATTGGTTTCAACTAATTTGGTACATGTTTACAAAATTGCACCTAAAAAATGAAGGAATGAATGGTTCATAGTTCAAGTGCATAGGCTTAAGTAGTTAAAATTTGAAATTAGGACTCATTAAACTACTTCGTATTAACTATTAACTATTCCTTTAACATTACCCCACTCATATTCTAGATTACGTTTTTGAAATCCTAGATTACTAGAGAATAATGCTAAAATTGTCAAATCATGTTACATGATCCATCTAAACATCTATTCATGGTTTAGTGTGTGCAAATTTAGGTCTTATGATAGTTTTTTAAATGTAATTCAACCATAGGGACTACATGTGTTTCTTGAGTTAAAGTCTGATGTTAGTTATCCTAATGTTCCACTATAGGTTCCATGTACAAGTCTTGAACTACATGTTCATCTTGTGATGCTACTTCTTAATCATGTACAACTTTTTTAAACTACTCATTTTGATGTTGTTCATGTGTTGCATAGTCCTTAGTGTGTAACTACTCTTGGTCTTGTTCTTATTGTTGTTGATCCATTTATAATGAACATTGTTGTAAACCTTGCAATGTTGCTTACATCACGACCTTTCATTTATGAAGGCTTCATTCATGAGTGCTTTGGGGTGATTGTGAGATTTTTTGTTTCCACTATAATGTTTTCTATTTTTCAACATAGTTATTACTTGTTGTGTTTGATGTAACTTTTTTGTCATTTCCTCTTGTTTTACCTATTACAATATTGGTGCACAATTTTTGTCAAAGTGCATATGAAGGGGTTCAATTTTTGCCACTTCTTAAGCTAGGGTTTTCTTAGCTTCCCAATGCTTCTGCTAATATTCCTTGTTTTATTATTACAATTGTATGGTGGCAATTTTATGCTTTTCATGTTGAAGTCACGATTTGGTTGAATTGACAATTTTTGACAAGGTATTGCAATCTTTTAATGTTTTAAAATGCCAAAAAAAATTACACATTTCCACCAACATTCCCACTTAAACATACAAATTGCAAAATTTTCTATGTCTTCAGATCTTTAAACATTAAAACCATATGAAACATGGCACTAGTGTACCCACTTTGCTTTCAAATATATGGAAATTATTGGTATTTTATGAAAATAAATCATATTTATGGGTGATTTGAAAACATGGGACCCCTTTATAAACCATATGATTATAATTTAAAGAGGATTAATTTCAAACATAAAAATATATAGGGCACTAAAATACATCATATTAAATATATTAGGATAAATTGCCCCCCATTCACACAAAAATCAAAGTATTTTGCTATGAAGTAGATGCAAGTTACAATGGCTCATTTTTTTACAACCTTATGGAGTTTTTGTAGAATGTAATATATTCAATTGCCATAAACAAATTGTAAAATCATCAATTTGACAAAAATATTTATGGATTAAGATTGTTAAATTGAATAAGAATATTTATTAAGGGGAAAAATTCAATAAACATACACCAATCATATAGTAATGGACTTTTAAAATGAACATATGAATTATAATTTGGGTTCTGAATTAATATTCAAATGCATTTTTTTAATGATTTCATTTCAATATTTTTTATAAGGATTCAGTATATGATACATGATGGAAAAACAAATATGAATTGAAAAAAATTACAACAAAAACTTTAACAAACAAATAACTATGGACTTTTGAATAACCCAATTTGGGCCATATTTTCAAAAGTCCCAATCTTGGTCATTTTTGTTGGATTGATATTTTTTCGCCCCTAACATGTATAATAAAAAGTTTTTTAAATGGAAAAAATTTCATATGGACTTTATTAATTGATTAATCACCACATAGGGCCCATTAAACATTGGTTTTTAATGTTTTTTTTTCCATTTTAATGTTAAATTTTCCATTTATATGGACTTTTGGGACTAATATTCTTGCCATTTTTGAACCACTGTGGTTTGCATGTACCATATGTGGACAAATTAAAAAATGTAAAATATTAACACATTCTTATCATCCTAAAGGTTCATCAATATATATAATTGGGCTAATAAGGTAATCAAAAGATGCATATCATGTATACATATAAAATAATAATAATAATAATAATGGTTCTATTATAACAATATACACATGTAAGAGGTATTTTTCTATGTGGGACAAATATTTGGTGTTTATACAATACTACCAAAATACCAATTATATTCATATGCATGAAAATATTTTAACATTTTTGTGATTTGTTTGTTCCATATTACAAGATTATAATTTTAAATTTTTATTATCATACATCTAACAAATTGCCTTATATGGTATTTTATTCCAAAAATTCCTTCTGAAACGATATTTTCTTTCCACTCAAACAAACCATGACCCGTTGATCAACCTATGCTTCTAGCTTTTGAACTTTTTAATTAAGATTATGAATTTCAATTTGCATTCTAAAAAGTTTTTAATCCTTGGCCTTTGTTCCCTCCTCTTGCATTCTCATAAATGCCTTCTGATGTGCATTTTTAGCCTATAGCTCTTGCACTACCTCCTTTGCATGCTTATTGTCCATTTTAAGTTTGGTTATCTTCTCCATAATTTGCTACCAATTTTGATGTTATTGTGTCAATTGTTGTAGCATGTTTACCTATAACCAAACATTAAAAACACCATCCCCTTATTGCATAAAAGATTCACCTCAAATGTTTGCATAAGAATGTGACAATTGATAACCCGTCACCAAACATACCCATATCCAATAAAAACCAAAATCTTGTTTTATTGGGTTTCACACACATTGATAAATGATCACAAAAGTTAAAAAAACAATAATCTTTTCAAAAAAAAATCTAAACACACAATTTTTCCAATTGGGCATTTGGCCTTAAGCATGCAAATGAATAGTCAAGTGGTTGCATGATCTTGTGAATTGGCTAGGTCAATAATAATGAACACATTCAATTACTAATCGATGTTCATATATGGGCCAAGTTACCTTAGTTAAGTCTTCGTGTTTTTTAGTTCTTCCTTGTGAGGTATTCCATGTTTTGTTCAAGGTTGGCTTGTAGCTTTGGAATTGTTTTTTACTACTCTTTTAGGGTTTGCGGTGTGAAAATGATTCACTTGTCCTTGTCTAAACACTAGAAATGACCTTTGTTTTGTCTTTTATCATTAACTGGAATGTGCTACAATTTGTGAAGGTTGTGGTAACAATGGCGCTTATTTATGAAGGAGAGATGTTTTTGGAATTGGTCTAGCTTGTTGTTTGTTTTTCTTGAATGTGGTTGTAATTGGCATGGAGGATGAAGCAAGGTTGGTGGACAATTGAAATAAGTAATTAAGCTTTGAGAAACTAAGTACCCAAGTTGCATCTTTGTTATTTTTAGTAAGATTGATGTTTTGTTTTGGTTGTGATTTAGGTTGTAGCCACATTGAAGGGATGAATGCCCCAATGTGAAGTGTTATCTATTTGAATGTCAATTTCTGTAATCTATGTTGCATAAGAGATTCGATGAATGGGTCGATGGAGTTAGACATGTCCTTAGAAACATAGATGGAGTTGATGACATGTTCTAAGGGATCAAATATGAGCTAATTCGTTTGTGGCATTTGTTGTCCAAGTCAAGTATGTTTGTTTGTTTGAGTTCTAGTTATGTGCATGCATTGGAAGATCAAGTACTGATAATATAAGAGGTCTCAGCAGAGGTGTTGGCCACTGCAAAGGTACGAAGGACATAAAAGAGATAAATTCTTGGAATTACTGGGTGTTTGGGACATTTTGCTTGTTAGTAGTCTCCCAAATTTGTTGTTGTAGAAGAAATTGACATGGGTTATGGTTGTGAGTTTGTTGTAAGCAGGATGAGAATTCCATGTGGAGGTTTTAAAGTTTGTCTTCTATGCCACATCAGAAGATCATGATAGTCCATGGAGAGGAGATCCTGAGGGATTTGATCCATCTTATGCGATCAGGTTAGGTTTTGTAGCTAGGTAGATTGGAGCACTGATTTATGAAGGAATTTGAAACAATGCTCTAGGTACTGAATTGCTTGTTTGTACTCTTGTTTGCTTGCTTGTTTGTCATCCGTACTCTCAGTTTGTCACTGTGCCATAATAGACTACAGAATTTATTTGTTCAAGAGATTTGCTTTGAATGCCATGTCCTAACCCAGAAAGGAGTCAAGAAGGTTTGCCTTTGGGCCTGCATTCTGAGCTGACAGCTTAAGTAAATTCAGCAAGCTAAGGACTTTTGTTCTCTTTTGAAGCTCTTTCCTTCAATACTCATTGCCAGCTCTCACACCGCCTTCACTAGCAGATTTGTTGCCATTCGATAACCACAAGTTATGAGCTGCAGAGATGGACACACACATCTTCTACACTTGGCTTTGCCACCCAAATAAATGATCCAGACAAAAGTGCCAAATTAGTGTCATGGTCATAGATCTCCGATCTCACATCTAGAGCTTCAAAGTTAGATCAGACACACACCCATCAGTACATTTTGCAAACTCTCTAGTAAACCCTAACCCTGCAGCAGCTAGCCTTCGAGAGTTTCTTCACGTATGAAGTGATGATCAAAGAATTGTACATGAAGGAAGAGCAAAGCACAAGATAGCCACAATTTCTTTCAGGAACTAACCTGATCATCAGCTTCTTGAGATTTGGCAATGTCAAGAGGGATTCTTGCCACAGCAGGGTGGTGTACAATCTCAAGGAGCTTCAATTTGGAGATGGTGGTGAGTGTCTTTGTCATCATGAAGAATAAGCTTGTCCACTTCTGTTTGTCGCAGAGTGAAAAGTTCTAAGAAGCAAGAAAAGATTGCAATCTAACACAAAATCTGCTGATGTGGGTAACAATATCATCATCCATGCTCCATCAACCCAGTTCCCTCCTGAGAAAAACCACAAACAGAAAGCAAAAGTCTATGGATCACAAGATGATGACGATGACGCCTACAAACTGCTTCACAAACGAGCAAGCAAAACACAAATGGAATGAAAATGGATGAAAGAAAACCCATCAGCAAAGAAAGGGCTGAGGATAGAGCATTGAGAAGGATGCTTCCATAGAAAATGCAAAGAATGCCTACTGTGGGCCAAGAGAGAGAAAGGAACATATAACACAAATGCTCCCAGGAACAGGGAAAAACAAGAAAAGTTTACACCAAGCTCCAAAAACATGAACTGACAGTTGATTTTCACACCTGCTGGGCACATACTGGCATACTAGTCATGATCATCAAAACTTTGCACCATACACAAGTTCTCTCGTCTTTGGGTTATGTATACACATGAGAGAGTCTTGCTTTGCTTGCCAATCATGTTTCTCCTAATTATTAGTCTTTAGAAACAGAAATTTACATTGTTGCGAAAGGAGGAGGGCTTGAACTTGTCAGTAGCTCTTTTCATCTTTTTCACTGTCACTATCCAGAAGAACTAACAAATGGCCATTGGAGGTGAGAACCTTCTTGTGAAGAAGCGCTTTTGAATTGTTCAAGGGTGGTGTTGGCTTTTGAAGATTGTTGTTGGGCAATAAACCCATTTGCTTGTTGGGTGTTGTTGTTATTGCTGCTGCTGCTGCTGCTGCTGCTGAACAGTCCTTAATGGGAAGTAGTAGTGGCTGCTTCAGTTGCTTGATGGTTGGTGAACAACCCAATTGCTGCTTGTTGTCTTTCAGTGTGTGACATTGATGGAGCAAATTAGGCGTCAGCTCCGTTCCCTTTTCATACTGTTGTTATGTTGTTGTTGTTGTTGTGGTGCAATCTTTGTAGTGGAAAATGCCCCATGCTGGTGACAATGAATATGACTGTGAGTCAAAGAAAGAGATTGATTTCTGTTGTGGACTGAGTACGTTGTTGTTGTTGGGATTGTTTTCTCATGGCCACTTTTGTGGTCACGAATTTGGACAAGAAAGCATGTTGGAGAAACAAGAGTGAATGCGATCTCATCTCCAACTTCAAGCGCATTCTTGATGGAGAAAAGCTTCCATCCAGCTGAAATCAACATCAGTTTCTGGTCACTCCAGACACGTACAGGCCATTCTTCCCCACTCAATCTTCTCAGACTGATGGACTTCCAGATTTTCCTCCCGTTTTGCACCCAAAACTGCTTTGGAAATACCTAAGGAAGAAACAAACTCCTGAGAAATCTCTTTTATTCCAACAACAATAACCCAATTCTGTAATGCTTTTTGCAAAACAGAGCTTGAGCTTTGACCTAGTTTCTAGAGCTTTATCTCTAGAGCTGTGTGTGTGTGTGTGTGTGTGTGAGAGAGAGAGAGAGAGAGAGAGAGAGCCATGATCTTGTTTGCTTACCAGACAAGAGGCATTGGTAAGCTCCGGTCTATAGAGCATCCTCTTCCGTACGGTCTTGGTAAACCTCGGAAATGTGGTGTGATTTGCAAATCTAGGAGTAGCAGAAGCAGGAACGATGGCAACAGATTGCATCGCATTGTTGTTGTTCCCATAGCCCATCTTCCTCTTTTCCTCCTCCTCCTCGTCACATGGCTGCACTTGCTCACACAACTCATACACACCTCCTGCCGCTGCTCGTCGTCGTCGTCGTCGTCTCCATGCTCGAAGAATTTTTTTGGGTCATCGCTGGTCCAGAAATCTCCGCAAGCTGCAGCTGTTGCTGTTGTCGACAACAACATTGATGATGATCATCTGCATCTTCGGAACTCCTCCTGCTGTTGCAACAACAAGCTCTTCTTCTTCTTGTAGCGGTGGTGGTTGACGGGAATTTGCGGACACCTTGTTGTTGTCGAAGATTTGGACAAGGAAGCGTGAAAGAGAAACCAGAGAGAAGGTGAGATTGTCGCCTTTCTTTAGATCATGGTGTGAAGCGAAGCGATTCCAGCCATGGACGAAGAAAACCTTGACCACTAGAGTCGGGAAAATGGTGACGCCAATGTTCCATTGATCAGGAGGATCTCCTAGTCCTCCTGCTGCTGCTGCTTCTACTTGCAAGCTCACAATGCTTTGAAACTTGTCGCCATGAGTCTCCACAAACAGCGTGGGAATCAACTGCAGAAGAAAGAAAGAAAGAAAATTCATAGCCTGCTGGATTCAACCAAAAGTCTCCGAGCAAAATCCTGGCAGCTGAATTAAGAAACACTACAACAGTAGCACTACAGGTTCCATTGCAGGAGGAGCACGCACCAAGCTGGGAGTTACATGCGAGGAGAGGTTGACAATTGTCAAGGTTTTGGTGAAGAAGGGGGACGGCGGTTGCTTTAAGATTCTTGCTGCTGCTGCTGTTGTCGTCGTCATGGCATTGGTGATCAAATGCGTGCTATTCCCACATACCCAAGTGCAGAATTCACAAACTTCTTGGTGCCCATTACCATTGTTTTCTACTTCTTCCGCTCTCTCTCCTCTCATGTTCTCCTTCACCCCCAGCAGCTGATTGTTTTCTTCTTCATCACCATCTCTCTCTCTCTTCACCCTCATCATCATCTGCTCTCCCATCTTCTGCTTCATCCCCAGCAGCTGATTGTTGTCTTCTTCTTCACATTCTCTCTCTCTCTTCACCCTCATCATCATCTGCTCTCTCATCTTCTCCTTCAATCCCCAGCAGCTGATTGTTGTCTTCTTCTTCACATTCTCTCT
>Ga0116227_10011472_pt1 | contig 14877 bp, 8 predicted proteins | sample S1TSphgellanicum_FD_89693 | JGI IMG/M metagenome (GOLD analysis project Ga0116227, IMG submission 89693) | Host-associated microbial communities from peat moss isolated from Minnesota, USA - S1T2_Fb - Sphagnum magellanicum MG | ecosystem: Host-associated > Plants > Peat moss > Unclassified... | reverse complement strand
TCTTATTTCTTTTTTCTTTTTTTGTTTTTGTTTTTTTTTGTTGTTGTTTTTTGTTGTTTGTTGGGTGGGGTTGGGGGGGGGGGGGGGGGGGGGGGGGCTGCTCTGGGTCTGAGCCAAGCTCAAGTTCTTTTTTTAATTTCCTGGGATTTTTCTTTTGTGGTGGCTGTTGTTGTTTTGGGTTGCAATGATGTAGTTTGTGTTTTTCTCTCTTCTTCTCTTTAATGCTGCAGGTGGGGACATCTGCCAGCAGTTGACTCCTTTTTTAATTGGCTGTCTTTTTGGCTTTTTCTTCCACTTGTGCAGTAGTGGATCATCATTCTATTGAAGGGAAGATTATGGCTTTGCTTTTATGGGTACTCTCAATCTTCAAGGGAGAACATTTGAGTATTATACCGGAATTGTACTCATGTGTTCTCCGATGGAGATTGAGAGTACTCATCCCACTCGACCTGGGTTTGCTCAACCTACATGATGCAGCAGCAGTACACAACTCATCGAACAATAGGCAGTGGATTTTTTTTTCTGGGCCTAATTCTCTTGCCATTTTGTTGCAGGTTGCAGGGATTTTACAATCTTGGCCTTGACATCTGTGCAGGAGCAGAGTAGCATTGAAGAGTTGACTTTGCTCAGTTGTAAGCACTGATCTAATCCTCCACTTGTTTTCCTGTTTCATTTTCATTCTTATGGTGCCTTGACTTCTGAGTAGCTATTCACCTTGACTGATCTATTGCCATTATCTGGGGGTTTGAACAGTGCAGTTGCTGAAGATATTCTGCAAGCTGTTGAATTGAAGAGTGGAGTGTTGTTGCAAGGTTGAGTAACAATGTTTGTTGCAAGTTCTACCTTTATCTTTGCATTGTTGCAAAAATAAAAGTAGAACTTGCCGAGCATTGAGCACCTCTAGACCAGTGACATCTGCCACCAAAGTCTAAAGGTCAGGCAGACTGCAATTAACTGCAAGAATGTCTTTGATTCTGTCACTTTGGATGCTAAATTCATGACACAAATTGGTGCAGCTTCTAGAACAACTTTTCATGTGGTTCTCCTTTTTGCTCACAGCGCAATTTTGATTTGAAATCATAGTTTTGATGGGTGGGTGTGACCAACATCTGCCTCAAATAAAATTCCTTCCAGAATTCATTTGGTCAACATCCTCCTTATAGTGGTCAACGTCATTGTCATGTTGCAGCCTTCATCAACAGATGATTGCAATAGTTTGTTTTGTTGCTCTAGCACAAGTGCTTTTTATCATTGTAACAAACATCACAAGACCTCATGATTTTTGAACAATTTCCAGAGTTTTGAAATAAGGCATTGCCCATGGTAGGGTTCAAACATTTGCAGCAGGAAATGTACTTAGCTAACTTATGGTTTGCATGGCAGCTACCTCTTTCTCTTCTGAAAACAGCTCAAGGGCATCCTATGTTAATCTTTCTCTCTCTTGTTTGCTCTCAACTTGAACTTATTTCCTGTCCAAGACAACATTGAGGTAGGACTTTGAGGCAAAGGTGTTCTCCTTTGCTAGACACCAATTTGAATTCAGCAAGAGTTCGATGTCAGAAAGCAATCATGCCCAGAGGGAGAAGGCAAAGAGTCTCAATGGCAAGTGTGTGTGGTGAGTTTGTAGGACAGTGTTCACTTATTGACTCAAATGTCTGGGGTATGTCTTCAAATGGAGTCCCATTATTCCAAGCAACAAGGATCTTGTTCCTCCACCTTTGTCTGCCCCTACTTAAACTACAGCTGTAACTTTCATATGAACTAACTTGTAGGTTGATTATACAACAAAGCTAATTGATGTTTGTGTACAGATAACTGAAGCTTGTACAGATCATTTGTGTAGAAAGCAAATATGAATATGCCTTCAGTATTTCAAGAGACCCTAAACCTAAATCTGCAAGAGGATGCCAAGCAGGAGCTTGTGGATACTGGTCAGTTTGTGAGAGACATGGTGCCAGTGCAGAGCTGAGTTTGCTTCTTCAGCAAGACAGGCCAGTCAGGATGGGAGCAGCTGGTATAGCAAGTCCAAAGAGGGCGGTGTCACTGTCTAGGGATGGAGCCTCAGTGTCTCTTTTAGCAAAAGGGGAGCTGGAGCCTGTTATGTCTGGTTCCAAGCAGGGAGTGAAGCCAACTGAGGTGTACGGATTTGTTGGAGCCATCTCTACCCTGATTTCTTTTGGTCCTTGCTTCTGCTCCTTCCTTGAAAATTTGTTTATCTTTTGTTTGCAGCCTTTTTTGTTTCGCCTCAATCATTATATGTCCTATGTGTGTTTTGATATGCTTTTGAAGTAGGCGATGATGGGGTTTCTGAAGGCTATTTTAGTTTGGAACCAACTCCACAGTCAAAATCTGTGCCAGAAGACAAATGGGAAGTAAAAGGATCATTTTCTGATTGCCTATTAGATACTTGAATTCGAGATGGAAATTGACAGAGTCGTTGTGCATGCAGTGGTATCTATAATCTGGGCACATTTGCCAGAATCATGGCTTCATGCTGTAGGCATTACTTACTATCCTAGCAGGTAATCCTCCTTGTTCTTTGCATCCCAAGCCTCTCACCACACTCCATTTTTATGAGTAAAAGCACTTGGAATTGCATCATTGTGGGAAAATGACAGAGCAACTTACTATTCCCAGTAGGGTAAAGGTCTCCAGTCATGTGATTTCTGCTATGAAGGTTTTGTTGATGTGGAAAATAGATTGATACAGAGAAGGCTTTGACGGTTCATGTGAATCCAATGTTGCAACTTGGAACGGAAGTTCTTGCAGTGATTTGCCAGTGAAGTGTGTATTGACTGGATTGCTATGGTGGTAAGCCACAAGTATTGGGCAACAGCAATTCCCTTGTATTTAATGGTGGCCATTTTAATCTGCACTTTCTACACAAGCTTAAACTACATCACAACACCTCCACCTCACTCTTTGAACACACTGTTGGGTAAGAAATCCTGTCTTTTATGGAAAATTGTCTTGGATGCATGGTCAGGCTAGTAGTGAGGGTCAAGTGCATGTTTCTTGTGTAGGTAGTTGTGATGTTTACATTTAATCTTTACCCTCAAACAGGCTAGAATCCAACACCCTTGTATTTCCCAAGCAATGAAAGATCCAAATAGCTTATGAGAACAGGGAGGCAATTGGCTGTACCAGATGAACATACAAGGTGGCCAATGAAGGATTTGTGTTTATCAGGTTCTGTTGGCAACGAGGATCAGCCCATTAATTCATTATCTGACATCCCTATTACTACAGTCAATGCTTTGTTATTCGATTGCAAACTTGGTTAGAATTTGTCAGATCACAAAGCAGTCAATGCCTGTGGGTGGGTGGACCACTAGTTCTCTTCAAGTTAAGTAGTGCGCTTGCATCTCCACATGATTTGAAATCAACTGACTGTGGACATGTGAAATTCGAGGACAGTTTCATTCAGGTCTGAATCAGGGTTTGGCTTTTGCAAGCAGTATGTTTCATGATCAGCAAAATCCCAAGCACCTCTGTCACAAAACACTTGCAGAATTGCAACTCCAGTGTTGCATGCGTGGCTGTCACAGAAGCTTGTGCATAGATTATAACTTTAGAGCATCATCATGGGCTTGCTGTAGGTTACAACTCATCATATCATCACCATATAAACTCCAGTGGAGTTCATTGCCTCACCATTGTCATGGAAACTCAAACTGCAGTGGACTAGTTAGTTGTTGCACCAACAGATCTTGTGACAATTACATGATACAAAGCATTTGGTTAGTGATGAGCATACCAACATCAACAGGCAACAATTCCATGTCTGTTGACAGAGGTGGAGGAAGAGAGGAGGATCAGTGAGAGGTGGATGTCGGGCAACTGGAACACCTTGAGAGAGGCAGGAAAATTGGGAATAACATGAAGTTCTTGCACCATCAAGTGTAAGCATCATGAGCATGTGGCCCAGAAGAGTAGGCAAATCACAAGCACACACGGTGCTTGTAGCAGTGGAACAAGATTGTAGATGACCTATAGGAGCTTACTCGTGCCAGGGTTGCAAGAAATGGAAAAATGTGCAAGGATAAGTGGAGTGGACTAAATTCCGATTATAAGAAACTCTTTTACTACCACAAAGGAATGGGATGTCATACACTGCCTAGGAAATGACCATGGAGGAATGCAACAGGAATCACCTACCTCACCAGTTTAACATAAAGTACTATGACGCAATTGAGGTGTTTCAAGGAAAGTGTGTCATAACTGCACCAATTCATGTGTGAGACTTGCAAGTTAATGGTGATGCAAATTACATTGCTCCAATTTTGGATGTGAGCATATGAGATCAAAATATTTCAAATTCACTATCATTCATGCAAAAACTTATGGTTGAGCCCCATCCCACATCATAGCAATGCAACACACAACAAATTAGGGAGAATTTTGTGAACTTGGACAAGTTTATTGACATGGCCAGCATGGCCCTAGCCCTTCCATGGTAAATATTTTTGATATTTTGACTACATTTTTTGTGTCTGCACCAACCCCCACAACACCTGTTGCACCTAGAAGCACAAGGATTAAGCACAAATGCACAAATACATTTTCAACTATGATTGAAGCCATAAACAATCCAAACAAACAAATATTTGAAACATTAGATTGGATCAGCCTTACCAGGGCTTATTTTTTTGGCGAATTTTCACCACCTAGTGACAAAAAAAAGGGCTGGCAAATCCAACAAAAGGATTTTTGAGATTTTTTTTTTTAAATTCACCATTTCTCGATAAAATAAAGTTAGAAGTCACCAGATTTAGATAGTGGGTTCCATTAAGTCGCCAAAATTAGGCAAGATTTCAAAAAAGATCTACTAGTCCACTAGGACAGTCGCCATTTATTGCTAATTAATGCTGAGGATCCTCACTAATACACCTACTTGAGGAATTTGAAAAAAAAACCCTGAACCTTACACATGGAAATTGAAGAGTCTCTCGCCATGATCCATGAGAGCACAATCAAAAATTAGTTAGAATCCCTCAAGCAATGCAACAAAAAGATTCACAAGACAAACAAGGAAATGGTGAATATTCTCTCTAAACTCAATATTGTAACTTGCCACACTTTCATAGATGACAAAATTTCAATTGATGCTCCTCTGAACATCATTTTAGACTCGTTGAAAGATGAACATTTAAAAGCTGAAAATGAAGTAATGGCACAATCAATTTGATTATAGATAAGCTTGTTGCTAGTCAACTCAAACTCAATTCAAGATTCAATGTTCCAAAATAGAACAATTTAGTTTGATATCACAAGCTTTCAATCTCAATGTTCAAATTCTTATTACAAATTCAAAAAAATGTTCAAAATTGTCAATATCCTTTGCATGGTCTACTACCAAGGTATTGTTTAAGAATGACACATTGATTCTTTCTATAATCTTCACACCTTGCAATTATGGTTCAATTTCATTGTTAATCGTTTATTTTACATGAATCTATCCATTAGGTTCTCTTTGTCCAAGGACATGATTTTCACAAATTCACATTGTTTTTTAATTCCAATTGACCCATCAAAGCTTCAACGGCCATATCCTTACCATTTAGGATCATGTTGTAAAAATTACAACAATAAACCATGACATTGGGCAAAAAGAGGATGTGCAAACACTAATATGAAAATGTGATGCAATTCATTAAGCTTAATCACTATGGGACCTTAAAACAAAAATACGTTCACCCCATCTTAATCATTTCACCTTGGCTAAAGTTATGTCATTATAAGGTCATTATGTATAAGGTCACTAAATAGGCGCAACAAATTAAATGTAACACCAAGTTCGATGCATTTGTAATACAATGCCCAACATGAAAAAAATATTTGTATTTTGTTTTATTATACCCGCACAATGATTAATGTTACTTTTTTATATAATAGTTTCAAAGAAAAAAACATGTGATGTACTAATTAGAATCCTCCCTTCAACCCAAAGGTCCAAGGTTCAATCCTTTTCCCAACTTTTTTTCCAACAAATGAAATGGATGAAAAAATTTATATAACATTTAATAGTTTTAAAAATTAGTTGCCTTTAAAAATTAATTTCCCCGAGCAAAAGAAAACTAAGTGCCAATCCCAAGCAAGTTCCCAATGGAGGAAAAAAACTTCCCTAGTGAAAAATACAACTTCCCTAGGGAGCAATGAATTTTCCTTGGGGAAAGGCCCAAGTTTTTCGAAAAAAAGGACACCTTCCTTAGAGAACAATGTATTTTTCCTAGGGAAATGCCTAAGCTCCCTAAGGAAACATATGTTCCAAATCTTTTTGCAATCACAGTCATCTCATTTTTGTTTTTATATGTTATTGCAACCTATCATTGGAAAGGTTTTGAAGAAAGTTACAACTTTGTAGGTGGAAATATTTCAATCAGAATTCATATGCAAACATTATGATCAAACAAAATTTTGAACACATTTATTCCCTAGGGAAACCTAAGCTCCTTCTCCTCGAGGGACATGATTGTTCCCTAGGGAAAAAAAAAGTTTCAACTATTTCCTAGGGTAACTTAAGTTCCTTCTCCCCAGGGACATGATTGTTCCCCAAGGAAAAAAAAGTTTAAATTTCTCCTTGGGACAATTTAAGCTCCTTCTCCTTGGGGACATGATTTTTTCCCGAGGAAAAGGTAACTTCCCTAAGAAGTTCATTGAAGGCCTTTTCGTGGGGGAACATATGTTCCGAATCTTTTAACAATCAAAGTCATTTCATTCTTTTTTTATATAGGCTTGCGACTATCATTATAAAGGTCTTAAGCAAAACTACAACTTTTGTAATTGGAAGCACTTGAATCAAAACTCACATGCAAAAATTATGTTCACACAAAGTTGCTCCCTAAAGGAGCATGGTTGTGCTTCCACTGATTCAAATGCTTCCAACTACAAAGTTGTAGTCTCCTTGAAACCTTTGCAATGATAGGTCACACACCTATATAAAAAATTATGAGATGACTGTGATTACTAAAAGATTCAGAATGTATGTTTCCATGGGGAACTTGGGCCTTTCCCCGAGGGAAGTTCATTGTTCCCCAGGAAAGTTAGCTTTTCTTCAAAGAACAATCATGTCCCCGGGGAGAAGGAGCTTAAATTGTCCTAAGGAGCAACTTAAACTTTTTTTTCTCTTAGGAGTAATCACATCCTCAAATAAAAAAATTCTTTCTCCACTAAAAACATGGTTGCACCTTGGGGCAACTTAAGCCTTGCGCTTTTGGGAACATGGTTGTTCCCTTGGGAACAACTTAAACTTTTTTTTACTTTGGGAATTTTTTTCATCCATTTCTTTTGTGGATGAAAAATATAATTCAAGAAAAGGTTCAAACCTAGGACCTTTGGGTTGTAAGGGGAATTCTAACCCACTACATTAGTTTTTTTCCTTTGAAAATAATATTTAAAAACATATATTTAAACCATTCCCCATTGTGCTGGTACAATTTTAAAATCTGATTTTTTTTTCCTATTGGGCATTGTACTATATAATATTATAATTGTGTTGAGCCCAGTGCCACATTTAATTCATTGTGCTTGTTTATTGTTTGCCATGTTTCACTACCAATTGACATAATTCATTACTAATTGAAGTAATTCATTGTAATAAATAAGTTTTTTGTAATGTTGTTTTAAATACCTTAGGATATACTTCATGTTATTACATGTTATTTCACATTAGGCTATTGTATTTTAAGGTACTTTTGGTTGTTCCACCTTAGGTTATTCTTAATTATTCTTGGTTATTCTAAACAATCCTAGGCTATTTTAATTTATTCCACCATAGGTTATTTTAGGTTATTTTATTTTATTTTAAGTTATGACATCCTAAGGTTAAATAACCTATAATAATATATATTAAAAAGAACTTGAATAGCCATAAATAACCTATGGTAATATAACTTTAATTAATTTTTGAAAAAGGAAGGTAAAATACTTTAAAATAACTTTAAACAACTTATAATAACTTTTAAAATATCATATAATAGCTTATGATATAACCTAAAATAATTTATAATAGTATAGGCCAAAATAAAATAAGATATAACATAGGGTATAACTTAAAGTACAATAGCTTACCCCAAATAACCTATTGTATAACTTAAAATAACTTAGTTTATAACTTAGCCCCTTCCCTTTAGCCAATCTCAACATTTTCCCACCTGAAATAAAATAATCCATAATAATTTAAAATAACTTAAAATAACTTAAATTATAGTCTAATGTGGAATAAATTATAATAACCTAAAGTATAATATCTTAAAATAGTTGAAAATAACTCGAAGTGGAATTGCCTAAAATAATCAAGAATAATTTAAGGTGAAATAGTTTATAATAATAAAAAATAACTTCAAATATAATAACCTGGAATGGACTAAGGTAGAATAACCAAAAATAACATGGGATAAAATACGAAGGATAGTTTAAGTTGGAATAACTTATAATAACCTCAAATAAAATAACCAATAGTAACCTACAATGAAACAATGTATAATAACCAAAAATAGGTGAAAATAAAATAACCTAAGATTAACTAATGAACTTTTAGCCTAAGGTAGCCTACATTCATTTAAGAATAACTCAAAGTAATGTACACTAGCTTAAAAATAACCTAGGAAATATACTTAAAGATATTAAAAAAGGAATGTCCATACTTATATGTGGTGATAAAAAATATCATTTATTTAAATAATGGTTCAATGGTTAATGACTTGTTCCTTAAACATGGATGTGAAGGGAAGTGAAGGGTTCAAACTTTCACACTTGCACCTTAAGTTGATGGGCTAGGTTGATTAGGTTCCTAGTTTAGGTTAAATGGCATTGGTTAGTTTAGGTAGCCTAGCCTAAGTTTTTAATTAACTATTAGTAACTTGAACTATTGATGAATTCGATTAATTATTAGTTAATTTGAATAAATATTAAGTGAAAGCACACTAAGGCCCCCCAAAATTGTAGTAACAAGCATAATCTTTCTATAATTAATTTTTTGGGTAATGTATGGACATCACATCTTGAATTGTTTATCTATTTTGAATATATTTGATTAGTTTTACATTTAATCTAATCATTATTTTTTAATTTTTAATAAACATTAAAAAACTTGAATATATGGAGTATATTTGTGACAAAATAATACATGTCACAAAGTTTTAAAAGTTGCATATATATTTCAAAATTAAATTATGGGTAGAATTTTTGGATGAATTTTTCATTGGCACTACATCAATATACATCCAAGTTCATTATGTGTTTCACTAGATTTTGACTATATGATATTGATATACATCAATTAAATATAAGACCATTTAAAAATTTGAAAATTTTGGATGAAAATTTATTTTTTAAATGTGTTTTTTTACAATTTGTTTAGCAATAAATGAATAATAATCTTTTCTATTTAAAAAAATACCACTACCATATCAAAGACAAAGAAAAGAATCTTTGTTTTTAACTATGTAAAGTTCAATGGATTCTTCTTTGTGTTTTTTGTTTTGTGTTTTGCCTTTAGGCTTAAACTTTTCTAAGTTCATCCCAAAATTACACATATATTTTAATGTGAAAATACAAGAGAAAACATCTCATTTATATAATTTGTGAAATGAATCTTAAAAACAAAGCATGTGGGTTGAATTTTTTAGTTACACTTTAGTTGCAAATTGAGTTGCAACTACAAAACATATTTTCCAAATGCTCTGTGTTTGATTTTAATTTTATAAATTCCAGTAATGATGATTTCATTGGAGCTGGTTTAGGTGGGATGGGCTATAATTGTAGGTCGTACAAAAAGACAATTCCAAACTACAAATTTATTAAAGGTCGATTCCAAACCGAATTTAAACATTTTACAAGTTGCAATGTTTCAAAATGTCCTTATGGATCTTAAAATATTGAAAGAGAAACAAATATCTTTATTCTTGTCAATGTCTTTTGGAATCTTTGTGTTTTTCCAATTTCAAACACATGTTTACATGTGATTTCACACAAATGTGAATATGTGTTATTTCATTTGAATATGTTGAGATTATTTCAAAATATTATCACGTTTTGTTTTTTTTTTTGAGATTAAACTAATTTCCAAAAAAAACTTCTCCCTTATATACCTAATTCAAGGATTTAATCCCCACTTGCTTAACAAATTTACTACTTATCCATCGTAATTGCTTCCAAAATTACAATGAATTAAGAACAAGGATGATTAATTAAATCTTCCCTTGGATGACTATTGGGCAATATTTTATGAAATTTGAATTTTACATATATCTAAAATAACAAAGTTTTCAAATGTAAACCTTTATTTCTTTTTTGTAATTTCATCATCATTAGTACTATGTAGCAACACGAAACCCAAATTTTACAATTAAAAAGATAATTATTTGATAATTTATATATATGTGAATTAATTATCAAATAATTAATTATCTGACACAATTATTTGAATTAATTTTTTTAATTAAAATGATTCATTCTCAAAATAATCAATCTGAATTTTTTAATTAATCATCTAACATAATTGTTTGAAATTTAATTTTTTGAATTAAATGGTTGATAATTAATTATCTGGAATAATTATTCAAATTAATTAATTTAATTCAGATAATTAGCTAGTTAGTTAATTCAAATAATTAATTATAAAAATAATAGTATTATAATATTTACATAGTTGAGTCATTTATTATTATTCCCATTACATAGTTGAAATTAGTTGCAAACAAGTTGAAAGTTTCATATTTAATGGGTGGTGGAAATGCACACACATGACATGATCATATGTGTTAAGGCCATATACTAGTTGCAACACTAGTTGTTGATTGGGAGTTACATTACACTAGTTGTAATGTAGTTGTCACATGTAACTAAAATGCAATTTGCCAAAGAGTCAAACATGGTTGACTACAATCATGTATACAATGTGTAGATTCCAATGTATAAATGTTTCTCTTGCAACTAACTTGTAATTACAATACAACTACCTAATTTTTTGACATGGCATTTTTTTATTAATTCTTCGTATTTCTATAGGATAGTTGTAATGTAGTTGTATATTAAAGTTGTTTTAATTTGGAACTTTAGTTGCAAGGCAATTGGTTGCAACAAACATAATTTTTCATAGTAACATGAAAGTACATTAAAAATTTGTGTAAGTGAATATTTGAAAAAAATGGCCTTCCATTTAGTTCATGGTACGTTGATGACAAAATTTGAAATTTTTTGGTATTATAAATTAGGTGAAAAATAGATTTGAACCTAATAGGGTCAATTTGGTGTTCAAATCTATTTTTACACTAAAAGTTTTATGTATTATGATTATAACATGCATAATTTAATAGTACACATGTAATTTTTAAGGCTCCTAAAAGTTTTTTTAAAATTCAATTTTTCATCTACTAAAAATTTAAATGAAAATGTTCATTTTTCAAAATATAATATTAAAGTGAAAGATGATCTTCATATTAATCATTGAATAAATTAATATTTTTACTTTTAATGCATCAAAGATTTTTTTGTGTTTACTTGTAATTTTTTGTGACAAGGCACAAAAGTTGTCTATTTGGTCATGTTTTCACTCATGAATTTCAATTAAACACTGCTAAGTTGTAGGTTCAGGTTAGGAAGTAGAAGGCTGCCATGATGCCTAATATACCTTGTTAGCAATAAAGTTGATTACGAAAACAAATAATAATGGATATGGAAAACACTCCACCTAAAACTATAGAAGAAGCAAACAAATTAGCATGAAGAATTAAGGTTCGTATCTTAACCTAACAAGGAAGATGGACAAGTGAGGCCTTGGAATAAACAATGGATGTAGTGGGAAGAGGTTAGGAAAAAAACAAGTTTTGGCACATACCATTAACCTTACTTTTAGATCACTTGAATGGCATGACAAGGTCAAGGAAGGTGGGCCTCATAAGTGTGATAATAGATGAGGAGGATAAAATAATTGTAGCATGGGTTATCGGTATGTAAGCTTGTGGACTTTCAATTATTTTTTAGTAACTAAAGATAAAGGTGGCAAAACTTATTAAAGATAACATGGAAATAACTTGTGTTATTTGTTTAAGCACCAACATCCAAAACTCACCATTTGACTTGCAAAAGGACTTGAAATTTACAAGGCACAAGGTTTGACAAGTCAATTGACATGTAATTCATTCTACAACAATATTCAAGTTCATTATACACTTAACACAAGTATAGCGTGGATCATATTTGGATCTTGCATGGATGAAACATGCAATTCATGAAGGGTGGAAATATGGGGCAAGGGTTATGGCAAGAAAGGGTTCACACTAGGTTTACATCACCATTCCTAGATGTCGGGAATGGCTAATACTAAACTATGTTGTGAATGTAACTAAGGGATCCCTATTTAGATTTTACATATTTAGGGGTGAAGGATTAAGAATATTACATCAGACATTGCAAACCATGGACATGTGTGGTGATGCAAACAAAGGAATGGATGGATTTTTCTTATTCAAGTGATTATTTTCATTTTTGATCCCAATATAAATGGGATCAATATATCCTGGGAATTATCGTATTATAATTCAATCCCAAGGCCATGGATCACAAGGCAAGATTAAGTGATGTTAACATAATAAAACTTGGTAACATTTTAAATGATGATGTATTCAATGGAACAATTGATGAAAGTCAACAATGGGGAGAGGATGGAATTACCATACAATTGTTAACAAATAGGAGATCTACTCAAGTGCAAACATAAATTTTTATTGAAAGGAAACTAAAACATGATATTCACAACACGAAACATAACATCAAGAACTCCTCAAGGTTCTTGTCACATGAAATACACAAACTTGTGCGATGAAAAAAAGAGAACCAAACCATTAACACCAAGGTATTTAACTAAAAGACCAAACCACAAATAACCAAACTAATATAAGTAAAGAAAGTAATTCAACCTTGTGAAAATAACTTAATTATTTTCCTACTCTAGTAACAAATGAAACCTAACTAGTTGAACTTGAATTTTCTACACTCCCCCTCAAGTTCAAATCCACTTCGAGTACACCAAACATTTTTCTAAACCTCCTTAGCTTGTCTGTACCTAAAGCCTTTGTGAAAATGTTAGCAACTTGATCTTCATTATTGACATGAATAAGGTCAATTTTTTCCCTAATAAAGTGGTAGTGCACCTCAATGTGCTTTGTCGTACCATGATAGACCGAGTGTTAACAAGTAGTATGCTACTGATGTTATCACAATAAATGACAACAAGAGCATCCATTGACTGTCCCAAATCTAATAGTAGTTTTTTTAATCAAACTATTTCACATGCAGCAATTGCTACACTTCTATATTTTGCCTCCATGTTTGATAGTGCAACTATTGGTTGTTTCTTACTGCTCCAACTAATAGCACCACTTCCAAAAAAAAACATGAAACCACTGGTCAATCTTCTATTTGAAACATTGTCAGCCCAATCAACATCCGTGTATCCATGTACTTGTAACTAGCTCTTAGCTTCATAAAAAATTCCACACTGCAAAGTATGTTTTATGTACCTTAGTATGCACCTCATTGCATCTAAATGTGGCTTTCGTGGTGTTTGCATGAGTTGATTCACCACTCCAACTACATAACTCCAATCTGGCCTTGTGATGGTCATGTAAATCAAACTCCCCACTATGCGTCTGTACATAGTGGCATTTTCCATAGGGTTTCTTTCATTTGCACTTAACTTCACATTTTGTTCCAATGGAATTGAAATGGGTTTGCAACACATCATCCCATATTCAGATAATTTGTTCAAGGCATATTGCCTTTGTAGTAACCATATCCCTTTAGGGGATTAGATTACCTCAATGCCGAGGAAATAACGCAACTCTCCCAAATCCTTCATTTCGAACTTTTGCTTCAAAAGCTTTCTCAAATCAAAGATGTCTACATCACTATATCCTGTGATAATTAAGTCATCAACATAGATGACTATGATTATAATCCCATGATCTGTCTTTTTCACATTTAGTGAAAAATCTACATTGGATGTTTGAAATCCACTTGTGACAAGATATTGACTTATCTTGTCTGACCAAGCTCTAGGTGTTTGCTTCAAGTTGTACAAAGCTTTCTTCAACCTACAAACCAAATTAAGGTGTTTTTGGTCCACATAATCTGGTGGTTGTTCCATGTACACTTCTTCCTGTAAATCTCCATGAAGAAAAACATTATTTACATCCATTTGATGTAAAGACCATCCTTTTGTTGCTGCCATAATAATGATTGTTTTTATAGTTATCATTTTGGCAACTGGACTATAGGTTTCCTCATAGTTTATGCCATAAGTTTGGGCATAACCTTTGGCAACCAATCTTGCTTTGTATCTACTCACAAATCCATCTGCATTGTGTTTGACTTTGTACACCCATTTGCACCCAATTGTTTTTTTGTCCTCTGGTGGAGCTACTAATTCCCAAGTAGCATTTGCATCCAAAGCTGCCATCTCTTCATCCATGGCATTGTCCCACTTAGGGTTTCCAACCGCTTGTTCAAAACAAGTGGGTTCAACCTCTTATATAATTTTCACCATGTATGCGTAATGATGAGCTACAAAGCCATCATATGTGAGTCTTTGTACAAGGTACTTGACTTGTGTGGATCTTCGTACTCCAATGTTATTGTCAGGTGTTTTCAAAGCTTTCTTGGCCATCCGAGTTCCAGGAGTAGTAATTGAAGGGATTCTTGATTCTTCACCCACACTCTTCTCCGAATCATTTGACTCATCATCTACATGAGGATTTCTAAATGATGTTTGAGAACTACCATGTACAATGTTTGAAGATATTAATCTTCCTTTCCATGGAGTGCTACTGGACCCACTAATTGAAGACTTTTGTGGTCCACTAATTAATTGTGATT
>Ga0116227_10011471_pt1 | contig 14877 bp, 13 predicted proteins | sample S1TSphgellanicum_FD_89693 | JGI IMG/M metagenome (GOLD analysis project Ga0116227, IMG submission 89693) | Host-associated microbial communities from peat moss isolated from Minnesota, USA - S1T2_Fb - Sphagnum magellanicum MG | ecosystem: Host-associated > Plants > Peat moss > Unclassified... | reverse complement strand
CTTTCTCCTTCATACTACGAGTATCGCCGTGCTGAAGGATCTGTATCATCCTTGAACTACCATTTTGTGTTCGTCCCAAAAAGGCGCAAAGCCTTTCTAATCAAGGATGTGGCTGAAAGGCTGCGTTCCCTTATCTTTGAACTGGTGAACGAGCATGGATGGAAACTGATTGCCTTAGAAATCATGCCAGATCACGAGTTTGGTAAGGGCGTATCCTTGTGAACGATTACGGGTACGCCTCCACGCCCGGATTTGAACAAACGTGTAATTAATTTTCACGACTATCTCTAAACCAGTCGCTTCGCTTGAAAAAGTAGAATTATTTATCTAATTTTTTCATCCCAAGGGGCAGGTTTTCTAATTTGCTCCCAGATAGGACTATACAAGGCTTCATGCAGTTCGCGTGCCAGTACTACCAAACCTGCATACCCAGCATAAGCATGGTGACGTTCATGGTTAATGTCTAAAAAAGGAATTCCCTCTTTGAGTGCTGTATATTTATTCCCAGCCCCAGCAATCAACACATCAGCTTTTGTTTGCTTTAATGCCTTTAAGAGTGCTTCGGGAGTTGTGTCAGACAAAACTATTCCATTTTTACCAATATATTGTTTAATTTTCGCTTTCTCCTCTTCTGTTGTTTTTCCATCGGTAGCTGCAATAACTTCCATTCCCAAGTCTTCGGTTGCTAAGATAAGTGACCAGCTTTTCACACCACCAGTAGAAAGAAGAATCCGCTTACCTTTTAAATCAGAAAGGTAAGGATCTAAAGCAATATCTAAAGCAGCAGTTTCTTGGGCAATTAACTTTTCTGTACGTTCTTTAAGCTGGTGGACAAGAACACTATCTCCCAAGGATAGGCTTAATTTTGCCACAATATTCCGTAAGCAATGATTTAAGTTGGTTGCTCCATAGAAAGATTCTTCAATATAAGGAATTCCGTAGCTGTCTACCATTGTTTGTGCCATTTCTCTAGCTACATTTGAGCAAAGCACGACATTTAATTTGGCACGATGAGCATAACAAACTTCTTGATAATGAGCATCACCTGTAATTTTAGAAAGAACACGAATCCCCATTTTTGCGAACAATGGTAAGATATTCCATGTTTCACCTGCAACATTATAGTCACCAACAATATTAATATCAAACGGTGTGGTAAATTCAGGTTCGGCTGTACCAATGACATAATTCAATAAAGTTTCATTACCGATACGATTCCCTAAATTTTTACTCCCAAGAAATCCAGGAGCATCAACATAAATAACCGGAATATTAATTTTTTGTGCAGCCAGTTTGCAAACACTACCAATATCATCACCAATCAAAGCAGTCACACAAGTAGCGTAAACGAAAATAGCAGCAGCATGATAGCGTTGAGCAACATCGAGAATAGCTTTGTATAGTTTCTTTTCTCCCCCCAAAATGATATTACTGTCAGTAAAGTCAGTAGTAAAAGCAGTTTGGTATAATTGCGAGCCTGACGAGAGGCTACCATGAGTTGCCCAAGGATTGTGAGTACAAGAAACAGCACCATGTACTAAATGAACAGCATCAGTAATAGCTCCGACAGAAACCATCGCTCCATCAAAAGGACAATTTCCTTGAGTTGCACCTGGTTGTGGTGGTTTTTTGCAAGTGAGTTTTTTCTGGTTATATTTGCAAGCTGTTTCGCGGACTGGTTCGTTAATTGCTACTTGAGTATTTTTCATGCTTTTCCTCGTACTGAAGACGAATACAAAACAACCAAAACTGAGGAGTTAAGAGGATTAATTTTCTCGGTATCTCCTGACTCCTATTTTTATTTTTATAGATGGCAATAGACAAAGTTGATGAAGAATGATTTGTGGAAAATTACAAAAGAAGGGAGCAGGGAGCAGGGAGCAGGGAACGAAAAAGGTACAAGCCCCTAAATTCATGATGTTGTTGGTCAATTCGTGATGGGTCTGACCCCTCATTAACTCGTTCCTAGCCTGAGGCTAGGAATGCAGGCGTTGAGGCTCAGCCTCGACCAAAATAAAATACAAGAGGCAGAGCCTCTTGGCAGCGCATTCCCATGCTGAGCATGGGAACGAGAGGTTAGAGGGGTGTGACCCTTCATTGATTCGCCAACAGCATCTTTTAAGTAGTAAGACAAAATTAATTACACAAAATTTGACCTGAAAACCTTATCCAGCCTAGAACCTAATGTGTAATTATTTCTGTCCGATTACTTAATTATGGGGATTCCCCTGCTAGAAAGCTCCCTGCTCTCTGCTCCCTCTTAAGCATCATGTATTTTCAGCAAGCCCTGTTATGCCAGGGTTAATTGCATGAGGGATATCTTAACCTCTCAACACAATGAGATGTAACTCACTTGCTAATGTTAGCTTATCTAAATATTAGCATAGCTGATATTTTTTGAAAGAGACTAAAGATTATTTTTATTTTTTATAAAAAATGTTATTCGTGAACAGAATAATTACAAAGATTATTTTTCTATTCCTTGTCTTCTGTTTTCTTAGCCTATCAATAAAGTGATTTTTTTCTAATACTTTGACCAAATATAGCAATCCTAAATGATTTATGAACGCAGAGAAACACTCTCGGTGACAACACTCTCAACTTTACGTGTAACAGCTTAACATGCGATCGCTCATTTGATCGGGTGCGCTAAGGTCATATAACGCACCACCCATAATGTTATTTTGTCAACAACGACGACACAGTACCCCATTCCCCGGTAAACACAAATTCGTTCAAAGGCTTGCGAACACGGGGCGCTAATTCCTTTTCCCGCAGACCATCAGGTAAGCTCTGGGGGTCGCCAGCATAGCCAACTACAATTGCAGTTGCAGGTTCGTAGTCCTCTGGAATCCGGTATTCTTTCCTTGCTCCATCCACGCTAAATCCTGCTATTTGATGCACGGATAAACCGAGAGCAGTTGCCTGAATAACCAGGTTTTCGATCGCCAGTCCGACATCATGAAATGCATGTCGATTTGTCTTCCCATCATCAGTGCGTGTTTTCGCAACAGCGAGGATCAATACAGGAGCGCTTTTTGCCCATCCCTGATTGAACTCAACTAAGGTACTGAGGAGACGGTTATATTCTGTTGGGTCGTCTTTAGTGGCAACAATAAAACTCCAAGGCTGATGGTTGTAGGAGGAAGGTGCCCAACGAGCGGCTTCTAGCAGTGAAAGTAACTTATCCTGCTCAAGTGGGCGATCGCTAAATGCTCTGGGACTCCAGCGACTTCGGATGAACTCATGAACAGGGTGTTGTGTTTGTGCAAGTTTTTCTGTCATCTTGATGGTGCTATATATTAAGTTGTATAATACTGTAAATTGATAAATTAATAGTTGTTTCACTCATAGTACTGCATAAATTAGCTATTTTGCCGTAAGCCTCCCACACTGATTCGGAATACCGAATCAGTGGTAGTTGAGAGGCACTGTTCTGTGATCGCCTTAAAATACTTTGTAATACTTAATGTTAGATTATCAAATAATTAGGGTATCATTTTTTTGTGAGATGTGAACTCTATCTACTGAGTAAGATTGCTACATCAGTTTGCAGAAGTAAGCTGTTTCACATTTTAATTGCATGTTGCTGTTTTTTAGAAAAAGCGTCAAACCCTCTTTCTCCCTGCCAAGAGTCCCCTGCTAGATACTAGTGTTCTGGTAACCCAAACATGCAGAGCCACACAAGATTTGTACTAGCGCTTAAGCGCAAGCAAAAAACGAAAAAAGCATATGAGCAAAACACGTAAGTTTCGTTTAGGTGCATTCATTCAAGCCACTGGACATCATGTTTCCGCTTGGCGGCATCCTGATTCCCAAGCCGATGCTGGTCTGAATTTCGAGCATTACAAGGAAATTACCCAAACCGCCGAACGTGGCTTGTTCGATGCAGTTTTTCTCGCAGACAGCCCAGCCGTCTGGGGCGGTGCTCCGGAAACTCAGAGTCGTAATGGTAAAATCGTCCATTTCGAGCCTGTCACCCTCTTTTCAGCGTTGTCCTCTGTCACCCAAAACATCGGCTTCATTGCCACTGCCTCGACCACCTATGAAGAACCGTATACCCTAGCACGTAAGTTTGCTTCCCTGGACTACTTGAGTCAGGGTCGAGCAGGGTGGAATGTAGTCACCACAGGTAATGAGAATGCCGCAGGTAATTTCGGACAAGAGCATCACCCAGAACACAGCCAGCGTTATGAACGTGCTGAAGAGTTCGTGGAAGTCGTGAAAGGATTGTGGGATAGCTGGGAAGATGATGCCTTTATCCGTGACAGAGAATCTGGTATCTATTTCGACACCCACAAACTGCATACACTTAACCATAAAGGTAAACATTTTTCTGTCAAAGGTCCGTTGAATGTCGGTCGCCCGCCCCAAGGCTATCCGGTGATTGTGCAGGCTGGAGCCTCCGAAGCCGGACGGGACTTGGCAGCGCGTACTGCTGAGATTATCTTCACCGCCAGTCAAACCCTAGCAGATGCACAGGAATTTTATGCTGATGTCAAAGGTAGGCTGGTAAAATATGGACGATCTCCAGACGATCTAAAAATCATGCCTGGTGCTTTCCCCATTATTGGTCGTACTGAGGAAGAAGCTCAAGAGAAGTACGAATTTCTGCAATCGTTGATCCATACCGATGTCGCCTGGGGTATTTTAAAGAATTATTACAAAGGTGTCGATCTGTCGAAATATTCCCTAGACGATCTGGCTCCTGAACTGCCAAGCGATACCAACAACAACAAGAGTCGTCTCAAACTGGTCAGAAATTTGGCTACTCGTGGGACTCTGACACTGCGCCAATTGTATCTATCTCTGTCTACCGCACGAGGTCATCGCACCATACTTGGTACTCCCGAAAGCATTGCCGACCAACTAGAGGAATGGTTTAATCACGGTGCGGCAGACGGCTTTAATATCATGCCGCCAATTTTACCTACAGGATTAGATGACTTCGTAAACCTAGTTGTTCCCGTCCTACAGAAACGCGGACTGTTCCGTACCGAATACGAAGGCAGCACCTTGCGGGAAAACCTAGGGCTGCGTCGTCCCGGCAATTCTTTTACTGTCCAACAAACCGATGAAAGATTGGTGTTGGCTTGATGCGCTCCCTGACTTGAAAGAGGGAGTGGGGAGTAGGGAGTAGGGAGTAGGGCGAAATTTCCAGAAACTACCTTGGGGTAGGCAAGATGCCTACCCAATATGCAGGATTTGCAAAGTTTGTACAAAACTGAGAAGGTTCATTGATACTTTAATATTTTATTTGCGACAGGCTTGAATTTTACCCAAGAGTTATGCAATACTACTATAAAATCGCCTGTAAATCGGTCGATAAACAGTAAGATATCAAATCCTGCTTAAGAACGGCATTCCTCCCCTTCTTTAGGGGAATCCTGACGGGATCAGTTAACGTGTTGAATTAAGGGGTAAAGCTCGTGAGCGCAAATCAATTAGCGTTAGAGCAACAATCTACCGCAGCCTCCAACCTCGATTTGGATGCAGATGTTTTAGTTATTGGTGGCGGTCCTGCGGGGTCTTGGGCAGCCCATAATGCAGCAGTTCAAGGAGCCCGCGTAGTTTTAGTAGATAAAGGCTACTGTGGCTCTAGTGGGGCAACTGCGTCAGGTGGGACTACTGTATGGTATATTCCAAATGCCGAGCAGCGAGAAACAGCCTTTGTTAGTCGGCAAGCACTGGGAGGGTTTTTATCAGAGCGTTCTTGGATGGAACGGGTTTTAGACCAGACTCATACAAATCTGTATGAGTTAGGGAATTGGGGTTATCCTTTCCCCTCCGACGAACAAGGGAAGCCGTATTATTCTTCGCTTCAGCAAGGAGCAGAGTATATGCGGTTGATGCGAAAACAGGTCAAAAAAGTTGGAGTACAAATTCTCGACCACTGCCCAGCTTTAGAATTACTAGTAGATGCAGAAGGGGCAGTTGCTGGGGCTGCGGGGGTTCGCCGTCAAGTTGGCGATCGCTGGCAGGTGCGAGCCAAAGCTGTAGTCATTGCGACCGGTGGCTGTGCTTTTTTGAGTAAAGCTTTGGGCTGTAATGTCCTCACCGGAGATGGTTACTTAATGGCAGCAGAAGTTGGGGCTGCTATGTCGGGGATGGAATTCTCCAATGTTTATGGTCTAACTCCAGCTTGGGCTTCTGTTACTAAGGGAGCTTACTATCGCTGGGCAAGGTTTACCTATGAAGATGGTACTGAAATTGAGTGTGGTAATTTTCACGAAAGACCCGCAATTATCGCGAAAGCATTACTGAATCAGCCTGTATACTGTAGCCTAAACAAAACCCCAGAAGAAGCGCGAGTTTGGATGCGAACTATTCAACACAACTTCTTCTTACCTTTTGACAGGATAGGAATTGACCCGTTTACTCAACGCTTCCCCATCACATTACGTTTAGAGGGAACAGTCCGAGGTACAGGAGGGATTCAAATTGTCGATGACTCTTGCGCTACCTCAGTACCCGGACTCTATGCAGTTGGGGATGCAGCAACGCGGGAATTAGTTGCAGGAAGTCATTCCGGTGGTGGTAGTATAAATGCGGCTTGGGCGATGTCTTCTGGTTATTGGGCAGGAGAAGCGGCAGTAAAATACGCGAAGGTTCTAGGAAATAGGGCAACCCAACGACAAGTGCGAGGAATTGGAGGGGCGGGAATTCGTTCTCAAAGTAGTCAAACTATTGCTCCTCAAGAAATTATTCGCGCTGTTCAAGCAGAAGTTTTACCCTATGACCGGAACCTATTCCGCACAGAAGAGGGCTTAAGCGATTCCCTGGAACGCTTGCATAGTTTGTGAAGAGAAATTCGTTATGCTGTCGCCGCAAATGACCAAGCATTATTATCTGCACGGGAAGCAGCAGCAATGGTCGCAACAGCGCGATGGATGTATAGCACCGCACTAGTACGTACGGAAAGTCGCGGTATGCACAAGCGCCAAGATTACCCAGAGCAAGACCCCAAACAGCAATATCGGCTACTCAGTGGTGGATTAGATCATGTTTGGGTAAAACCTGATAAGCAAGTTGCAAGTAAGGAGTTAGTCAGATTGTGATTGAATTGGTCAGTGAATCTCGTTGCATTAAATGTAATCTTTGCGTCAGTGCTTGCCCCACCAATGTTTTCGATAAAGTGTCGGGAAGTGTACCGAAAATTGCCAGACAGAGTGATTGTCAAACCTGCTACATGTGCGAGTTGTACTGTCCGGTAGATGCATTGTATGTTGCTCCCCAAGTTGATGCATTGGTAGAAGTCAATGAAGATGCTTTGGTGGCATCTGGGTTACTGGGTAGCTATCGGGAAGATATGGGCTGGGGAAAGGGCCGGATACCTGCTGCTAAGAATGAAATGTCTGCGTATTATTTCCCTCGTTTGAGGTTTGTAGATATACCTACGACACAGCAAAAGTAAGAATTCTGCGATTTGAATGAAGATTGTGAATTTAGATGAAATTTAAGGGCTTCCGTCAGGAGTCAGGAGTCAGGAGTCAGAATTTTTGGACTTTGGTATCTGTCTTGGTGGCTCTTGAGACATCCTGTTATCTCCCGATTGTTTAACAATTCTGACTTCTGTATTCTGACAAAAATAGTTTAAATAGAAGCATATGAGTACGAGTAAAAAACAATTAAGACTGGGTGCATTTTTAATGAGTTCCGGTCACCATTTAGCGGCGTGGCGTTATCCAGATGCAAGAGCCGATGGTGGTTTGAGCTTCGACCATTTTCGACACATTGCACAGACAGCGGAACGAGGAAAATTTGATATGATTTTCTTTGCTGATGGTGTTGCAGTGCGCGATCGCGGACAAGGGAGAGAAGTATTAAGTCGTACAGGGAACCTCGTCCATTTTGAACCGCTAACTTTATTATCTGCATTATCGGTTGTGACAGAAAATATTGGGTTAGCAGCGACAGTATCAACCACCTATAACGAACCTTTTCATCTCGCCCGCAAATTTGCATCTTTAGATTATTTAAGTAATGGTCGTGCAGGCTGGAATCTCGTAACTTCTGCCAGCACTGCGGAAGCCCAGAACTTCAACCGAGACAAACACATGGAACATGCGCCTCGTTACGATCGCGCTCGTGAGTTTGTTGAGGTTGTGACTAAACTTTGGGACAGTTGGGAAGATGACGCATTTCTGCGCGATCAGGAATCTGGCATTTACTTCAATCCAGAAAAATTACACATTCCCAATCATCAGGGTGAGCATTTTTCTGTGCGCGGTCCCCTGAATGTTGCCCGTCCACCTCAAGGCTATCCAGTTATCATCCAAGCTGGTTCTTCCGAAGATGGTAAAAATCTTGCTGCCCAAACAGCAGAGGTAATTTTTACAGCACAACAAACCCTTGAGGATGCCCAAGCTTTTTACTCAGACGTGAAGGGACGACTGGCAAAGTACGAACGCAACCCCGACCACCTCAAGATTATGCCTGGAGTATTTCCTGTCATTGGCAGAACTGAAGAAGAAGCTAAAGAAAAATTTGACCGCATTCAGGAATTAATTCATCCCAAGGTCGGATTAAGCTTGCTAACGGGGATGTTGGGCGAAGTTGATTTATCTAGCTACCCATTAGATGAACCATTACCAGATTTACCCCATACTGAACTCCACCAAAGCCGACAGAAATTATTAATTGAAACTGCCCGCGCCAGAAATTTTACGATTCGCCAATTATATTTATGGATTGCTGGGGCACGTGGGCATTGGACTATTTGGGGAAGCCCGACACAAATAGCCGATCAGTTAGAAGCATGGTTTGTCAACGGTGGAGCTGATGGGTTTAATATTATGCCGCCTTATTTACCAGGTGGTTTAGATGAGTTTGTGGATTTGGTGATTCCCGAACTGCAACGTCGGGGACTGTTCCGCATCGATTACGAGGGGCGCACCCTACGGGAAAATCTCGGTTTACCCCGTCCACAAAATCAGTTTACAAAAGGTACAACTCCTTCTGAACTGATTGCATTGTCTGCCTAGTTCGTCATTTGGAGATACAAAAATATGGGTTCTCAACACTTTGACATCAAACCAATTGCTGGACGCATTGGAGCAAAAATCATCGGTCTCGACCTGAGTGACAGCCTGAGTGATAAAGTTATCAGTGATATCCGCAAAGCCCTAGTCAAATACAAAGTAATATTCTTTCGCAATCAGGAAAAACTCGACGCTAAGGGACAAGTTGCCTTTGCGCGACGATTTGGTGAAGTGACCACCGCTCACCCTACAGTACCTTCTCTCCCAGAAAATCCAGAAGTCTTAGACCTGAATTACGGCAAAACCGTTGCCCGTGCTAACAACTGGCATACTGATGTAACATTTGTAGACCGTCCTCCACTCGGTTCTGTTTTAAGGGCACTCGTTATTCCTCCAGCAGGTGGCGACACAATTTGGGCAAACTCCGTCACCGCATACCAAGATTTACCCGAACCCCTGCGTCATCTGGCTGATGAGCTTTGGGCTGTACATAGCAATGCCTATGACTACGCAGCAGCGACAGTAGACCTTCCGCAGGAGGTAAGGGATTATCGGGATGTGTTTACATCTACTGTGTACGAAACCATACATCCAGTTGTGCGAGTTCATCCTGAATCTAAAGAGCGGGGACTCTTTATTGGTGGCTTTGTGCGTCGTCTTCGCGGTCTATCAACAGCAGAATCCGATGATCTTATTCGCCTGTTGCAATCTTACATTACCCGTCCGGAAAATACAGTCCGCTGGCGCTGGAAAGTTGGGGATGTGGCATTTTGGGATAACCGCGCTACTCAACATTATGCGATCGCAGATTATGGCGATCAACCCCGTCATGTTCAGCGAGTCACAATTGTCGGCGATATTCCAGTCGGGATCAATGGCAAACAAAGTGAGGCAATTAAGGGAGATTCTTCTGTATACAACCGAAGTTTAGTCGCTGTATAATTCGGTTGCAAGTAGTTGGAAGATTCACGACTTCTTTAAAAAGTCGCGAATCTCCTCATACGTAACTTCTATTTTCTGGAATTAAACACAACACAAAATGTCAAAACAAACTATTGGTCTTGATAACCAACTCTACAATTATCTGTTATCAACTTCGCTACGGGAACCAGAAATTCTTCAGAAGTTGCGCCACGAAACAGCAAGTCTTCCTCAAAGCACAATGCAAATTTCCCCAGAACAAGGGCAGTTTATGGGTCTTTTGGTGCAGCTAATTGGAGCAAATAAAACTTTGGAAGTAGGTGTATTCACGGGTTATAGCTCGCTTTCTGTAGCCTTGGCCTTACCTGATGACGGTAAGATTATTGCTGCTGATGTCAGTGAAGAATTTACTGCGGTTGCGCGACGTTATTGGCAAAAAGCAGGCGTTGCTCATAAAATTGATTTGCGATTAGCACCAGCATTAGAAACTCTAGATAATTTGCTAGCATCAGGTCAAGCTGAGACATTTGATTTTGCCTTTATTGATGCCGATAAAGAAAATTATGATGGATATTATGAGCGCAGTCTGCAATTAATACGTCCTGGTGGGTTGATTGCGATCGATAATGTTTTATGGTCGGGACGAGTCGCTGACCCACACATTCAAGATGAAAACACTCAAATTATTCGCAATCTAAACAAGAAATTACATCAAGATGAACGGGTAACGCTTTCCTTGCTTCCAATTGGTGATGGATTGACCCTAGCGCTTAAGCGACGCTGAACTACCTACACCAACAGCTTGCGGTTGGTGTAGGCATTCACCGAACAAGGCACTTTTTAAGGAGCTTTTTTAACTTCTGATTGCTCAAAGACATTTTTGAGTAGAGTTAACCCTTTTTCAATTTGTGCTATTTCCTTTGCCGTCAGACCATCTAATAAGTCTGCAATATGAGTGCGAGTTTGTGTCTGGGTTTCCTCAAGATTCTGTTTCCCCTCATCTGTGAGATTTAATACCACTTTTCGCCGCTCTTGAGGATGGTCTGTACGTTGTATAAAATTACGCTGTACTAGTCGCTCTGTAGTCGTAGATGCTGTAGCACAAGTAACACCGAGATGTTCTGCCAAGTCAGATAATGAAGCACCAGGATTGCGTTTGAGAAATGCTAGCGATCGCAATTGTGGTATAGATAGAGATGTTGCACTATTTTCACGCATATCCGCTCGGATAAACCGCATTACCAATGGAACAGTATCCATTACTCGATTGGCACATTCTTGAGACGGTTTATCCAATTTCATCGGTTAGTGTTTCTCTAGGTTACATTCCCACCCGTGGATAAAGTTTTCCACAGATGAAGGTCAAGCCTATTAATGTTAGCAAGAGAATTGCAAGATCGAAACTAAACCCATAAAAACTTATCCCATTTGCCAGCATTTTACCGCGCAAAGCGTCCACCTCATAAGTCAAAGGGTTTATATGGGATATCAACTTTAACCATCCCGGCATCAAGTCTATAGGGTAGATGGCATTGCTGGCAAAAAATAAAGGCATGGTGATTAATTGTCCGATTCCAGTCATTCGTTCTCGTGTTTTTACCAGACAGCCAATAATTAAGGAAAAGGTGCAAAAACAAGCTGCTGCCAGCACGACAATCAGCAATACCTGTAAAAATGCGATCGCACTGAGATTGAGCTTGACACCTAACAAAAATGCTAATCCATAAACAATAAATACCTGCGATATGCATCGGACTCCACAAGCCAGCGCTTTACCCAAAACCATTGCCACGCGAGGAGTGGGACTAGCTAAAAATTTATGTACAACTCCTAAATCTCGTTCCCAAATCAGCGCCATCCCACCCATGAAAATTGCTACAAACAAAACGCTTTGAGCGAGAATCCCAGCCGATATAAAATCTAAATAAGGTAAGTTTCCCGTAGGGATGGCACGAGTTCTAGTAAAAACCTGCCCAAAAATCAGCAACCACAAGGCAGGTTGCACACTTCTCACAACTAAATCTGTAGCGTCGTGCCGAAGTTTACGCACTTCAAACTCAGCAATCACAAAGGTTTTGTTAATAAGCTCAGTAATTGCAGAGATAAAATTAGATCCGCCCGTTGGTCTTGCCTCAACCCAATCGTTGAGCATTACGTCTGGTTCTTGCTGTTTCACGATAGCTGACTCCTGATGTTAATTGGTCGCCTGTTTAATTGTAAAAAAGCTTACTGGGTTCATTCTATAATTTCGATGCGATTTCCACCAGGGTCGCGGATGTAGAAACGATTCCATCCGGGAATGGGGTTTTGGTCAGGAATAATTTCTACTCCATGTGCTTTAAGATATTCTTCAAAAGAATTTAAGTCACGCACTCGGAAGCATATATGTCTTCTAGAGGCTTGATTATTGGGTTCTTTCTCCGTACTGACATGTATTTGGATATCTTGAAGTACATACCAAGCACCTCCATTTACTTTCACATTCTCTGGCTTTGTAACTTCCTTAAGTCCTAAAATTTTGCCGTAGAAAAACAGTACAGTGTCCTCCAATTCAGGAGGTGCTGTAACTTGGATATGGTCAATTGAGAGAATCCAGCGATTTGCTATTTCTGACATTTTAACAAGGATTTGCTTTTCGTATTTTAGTTATAAAATCATATTTTACAACCAAAACGTTTTGTCATGTCGGAATCTCTCCAAGCAATCAGAATCTGTTTCGTTGGTGAATCTTTTATTAATGGCACGGGGGATCCAGAGTGCCTAGGTTGGACTGGCAGAGTATGTGCCCATGCCAATCGAAAAGGATACGATATCACTTACTACAATTTAGGTGTTCGAGGAGAAACTAGTCGTTATTTAAAGCAGCGTTGGCGATCAGAAGTCTTTTATCGTCTACCCAAGGAATACGACTGTAGAGTTGTTTTTTCGTTTGGAGTGAATGACACCGGACGCAGTGGTATTCAACAGGGGATTGAGTTAGCGGAGTCGCTCGAGAATATTCGCAGCATTTTGAGCGAAGCAAAACAGCACTACCCTGTCTTGATGGTGGGTCCGCCGCCCTGTGGCGATGTCAATCAAGAAAAAAGAAATCAAATACTAGCTAATCTATCACAGCAATTCGCGTTGGTTTGCAATGAACTCAATGTTCCGTATCTCAATATATTTTCTAAATTGGTGAGATCACCAATTTGGCTAACGGAAGCCAAAGCTAATGATGGTGCCCATCCTAGAGCAGACGGTTATGCGGAATTTGCAGAAATTGTACAATCCTGGGATGGGTGGTTAAATTGGTTTACTGCTTTGCTAGGTTAGGTTAGATCCCCAGACAGTCGCACAACCAAATGACGGTGGACATGAAAGACTATTCCTTAGAGCCTATCTCAGATCTACTGGGAAAACTCGTTTGGATGTGTGGGGATCTGTCGAGAGGCGAATGTTCTACCCCCGTGAACGGTTAAGGTGAACCTCAGCTTGTATCATTTAAACTCTTACTTTTGGAGGTGCTTCTTCAAATGCGATCGCGATAGCATTGTCAGTAGTTAATAGACAGACTTTAAATCGCGTCATTTATTAATTACGAATTATTTTGACTCTCCGCTCTCGCCACCCGAATTCATAGGAGTCCAACAATGACAGACCAAGCCACCAAGCCATCCAATCATCTGATAGAGATCAAACAATACGGTCAAAGTATCTGGATGGATAACTTGACCCGTGACATAATTCAGTCTGGTGAACTCAAAAAACTAGTAAACTATGGAGGGATTTATGGAATCACCTCCAACCCATCTATTTTTGAAAAAGCGATTATGGGTAATGTCATCTACGATGCTGATATTGAAGCTGGTGTCCGAAATGGGTTAACAGTTGACAAGATTTATGAGTCGCTAATTTTTGCAGATATCCGCAATGCTTGTGAGATTTTGTGGTCTGTCTATGAAGCATCAAACGGATTGGATGGTTATGTCAGCATTGAAGTGCCACCGACCATTTCTCATGATACTCAGGCTACAATTAACGAAGCCCGACGCTATTACCAGGAGATTGGTCAGAAAAATGTAATGATCAAGATTCCAGGAACAAATGAAGGCTTACCAGCAGTAGAGCAGGTCATTAGTGAAGGGATTAATGTCAACGTCACCTTGCTGTTCTCTATTCAAAGCTATGTTGAATCGGCTTGGGCTTATATTCGTGGCTTAGAAAAAAGGGTTGCTGAAGGCAAAGATATCAGTAAAATTGCTTCTGTGGCGAGTTTCTTCCTCAGCCGAATTGATAACAATATTGATCGGCGCATTAATAATAAATTAAAACAAGGTGTTGATGATATCAGCTATGAGGCAAAGCTTAGGGCTGTTAAAGGCAAAGTGGCGATCGCTAACGCAAAAATTGCCTATCAAAAATATAAGGAGATTTTTGGGAGTGAGCGCTGGCAAGCTTTAGCGGCAAAAGGTGCTAAAGTCCAACGGTTATTATGGGCTAGTACAAGTACAAAAGATCCTAGCTATAGCGATGTCATGTACGTTGATGAGCTAATCGGCCCTGATACAGTTAACACTCTACCGCCGAGTACGATAGAAGCCTGCGCTAAACACTGTAATCCCCAAGCCCGCATCGAAACTGGCGTGGAGGAAGCATACAAGCTGATAGAAAGTCTCAAAGATCCAGATATCAATATCAATATTGATCATGTAATGGAGGAACTACTTTTAGAAGGAATTGACAAGTTTATTCAGCCCTTCCAATCGCTGATGGAATCCATTGAAGAAAAGGTAAATCTGTTATCGCCCGTTTAAGCGGATAGGTAGGCAGCTTTTAAAAAGTAAAAAGAGAATCCCCATAAATAAATGAGTAGGGATTTAAAGAGGATGCCTTGAAGAGGATACTTGTCTTCCTGTCAGTCCTAACTATGTGTGATCATCCGGATATTCGGATGATCACCGAAGAAAGGCAGAGGGCAGAAGGCAGCTATGCTGCT
>Ga0116227_10011469_pt1 | contig 14880 bp, 6 predicted proteins | sample S1TSphgellanicum_FD_89693 | JGI IMG/M metagenome (GOLD analysis project Ga0116227, IMG submission 89693) | Host-associated microbial communities from peat moss isolated from Minnesota, USA - S1T2_Fb - Sphagnum magellanicum MG | ecosystem: Host-associated > Plants > Peat moss > Unclassified... | reverse complement strand
GATCCAGAATGAGTTCTAACCACTTTGTGTGGTTTCATGCAGGCCCGTGTGAGTGAGTAAGCTTGTCAATTCTTCCTAGTCTTTCCCGGGACTTCTAGCACGCCCCTTTCACCCCCTCTAGTGCTGGAAGTCAGGATTGTGCTCCAAGTTCCAACTCCTTCCGCATTGTCACATACTTGGACCCTCAAGTGGGTCTACAAGGAACTTGGGAGTGCGACAATAGATGTGGCTACACTAGAAGCCTATGTGAAAGGCACTTCTTGTAGGGTATCAAAGTGGTCTTGAATTTCATCTTGTGGTTTATCAAGGTCAACTACATTGTCAAAAATTGTAGATTTTTCCTTTCCCTTTTTCTTAGAAAGATTTTTTTCCAAAGCTTTTTTAAGGCCCTGGGAGACCTCAACTTTGTCCATGACTTGCTCTGCAAAAACTAGCTCAAAGTTCATTTGGAAAGAAACCTTAGAAGTAGGTGTAGAATCCTTAGGGCAATCAAGGTACCACCCACATTGCTTTAGGTGAATTGTAGACCAATCTTTTAGTAAATCCTTGTGATACATGTTATTGTCAACCTTGGGGTCTATCCATATAAGAAAAAAAGGGAACAAGGAAAGAATAACTCCTTTTGGGAAAAGAACGAAATTGAAATACATGCAGGGGGGAAACAAACATTACTTAAGTTCAATCAATAGTTCTAAAAAATAGAAATGCATTGTATTGTGTGTGTACAAACATTAAGAGAACACGTTTGGAAGCCTCCTTGCCACTAACCTATTGATCAAAAGACTTAGTGCGCTTAATGCCATCCTTGGAAGAAAATTCTCAAAAAAAGTTGTCTCCCATAGAGGTAGTTTCTAGTCTTTAATGTAGTTGGAGAGTGAAAGGAGGCCAACTTGGAGAGTGATGGAGATTCCTAGCTTAGTGACACCTAACTTCATAATGTCCTTAACATATGCCTCCAATTACATGAAAATTTTGAAAAAGAACTAAAATGTCTAGAAAATTTGCATATGTCGTTTTCTATTACTTGTATATTAAAGAACTTGAAAATTGAGGGGGAAAAAATGGAATCAAAATTTGAGTGAAAACAATTTCACTTGTGTTTTGTAACAAATGTACCCACTTTTAGCATCGAAAGTTTGGGAAAGTTCATGACATAGATTGTGAAATAATTTTGGAAGTTGCCTTGTAAATTAATTTGTTCATTTTCATTGCTTCCACTTTAGGCATTTACATACTGAGATAAAAAAGGGTATTGAAAGTTAAATACTATTTTTGCAAAACAAAGTTAAAGAAAAACTTTCTATGATGAATTCAATCTACTTTCGGTGCCAAACGTTACCTTCATAAATCTTGAACAAAATTTGATCAAACAGTCAAGGTGGTTCAAAAAAAAGTAAAGCGAAGCAAAGTTTTTGTGTCAAGGCATTTACCCCACTTGAAACGAAAAAGTGGTTTTTTATAATAACTTGGTACAGACTACATCCGAGAATCCTTGCTTTGGGAACTTGTTTGCTTTCCTCGATACTGTAGGTTGGTTCCATTGGTGGAGCCACTTGACATTTTACTCGCTATTAACATAGGATGTGACTAGCATTTGCAGCTTTTTGGTCAACATCTTTAGTTCAGAGCACATGTCGTAAAACAACTGTGTGACGCGCTCCCAAGTCACAGGGTGAAACCCACTTGAGGGTTTCACAAAGTCAAGTTGCGGAAAATTGAGATTTGGAGGCACGCTCCCGGCTTTCAACTCTAAAAAGGGGTAGAGAGTTGAGTTGGGAGCCCAGGGATTAGACTAGGAAAAGGGACTAACTTATCTCGTGTGAATCTGCATCCAAAAACCAACCACAAGAGGTTAGTTTAGCATTCGGGACACCCTTTGGTGTTGGGACTTGCCACGGGCACTTAAACACACAAGACTCAACACGGCCCGGACTCGGGGGAAGCCACCACCTTCCCCCTTATAGTATTATTTGCGGCTGGTCGTGGAGGCTACATCCAAATGGCACATTTTGTTGGGACTCTCGAAATGGAGTCCCGAAATTGTCCCGGTTGGACTCCCGAAACTTTGAACGGCCATAGCTCCTCGCCCCAAACTCGGATTGGGACGAGTCTTGAATCAAAGTTGTACCTCTCGTCGAGAGTTTTCCAACTCCATGTCGCACTCTCAATTCGGACTTCGGGAAGAGGTCGATTCTTGACTTTTAGTGGTCGGGAGTCGAATTGCCAATTTGACTCCCGGCCCTTCTTTTGCCCATAACTTGGGCTATAGATGTCCGAATGGCCAATGCAAGGCCATTTTCGATATCTACGTTTCAAGACCTTTTCAACGACACCAAGAACGTTTCAATGCAAGGTGTTTTGGGCCTTGCTGTTGAGCTCTAAACATTCAGGAGTCCCGGTGGACTCCAAACCTCCAACTTTTCCAAGTGTTGGGCTTCACCCCCACACTTGGCCAAAATGGGGTTGCGACACTGTGCCTGTTCAAGAAATCTCTTTTGAAGAATTAGATTGAACAAATAGGAAGGTGTTTTAAGAAGGCATTGTAGTTTTCCTTCCTCGTCTACTCCATTGTTTTTTCCATTAACTTTTGCATCCTAGATGAAAAGCAAAGGGTTGGACTATGAATCTTTTGTAGTATAACTTAACCACAACATCAGCTGTGGTAGCAAGCTCCCGCTATAGGAACATAACAACCCAAGGTGTTAAAACTTTCATTCCAATAATTATGTATTGAGATAATTGAACTTTTGAGCTCAAATTTTAAAATCTTAATTTGTACAAATACTCAAAGAAGACCTCTTGTGTGAAGGAGTACCAAGTCTTTTGAGACTTAGTTTAACACTTTTTGTAAACTTTTGCTGGGAGCATGCCTTTAAACTAAACTAGGGGAATCTTTCCAATACTCTAAATCCTAAAGAAGTCATGGACCAAGCTTGGACGAATGTGATCATATTCCATAAAACTGCATCAACCCAATTGAGTCACTTAATCTTCTTGATCAATACTAAGTAAAATAAGAGGAACAAATAAAAGTTATTACATTTACTTGTTTCAATTTATCATAGCAGTCAATAATTCACCAATTCGTTAGTGGTGTCCAAAGTTATTGCATAAACTGATATGTGCCAAACTTCATCATCTTTGTGAATTCTATTAATATATGCAAGCCATGCTTGCAACTGATGGTTTCTATCCCACACAAAGAACATTTTGTGGGATAACTTTTGGAAATTAAAATCTGAATGCAAGAGTTTTTCAAACCTTGCATTCTCACATTTCCAATGGCTATCCCACTCCATTTCATAGTCATGTTTTGATTCCACACCTCCTTCCTAGTTGGTGGGAGAAACATAAAACACTTTATCGCCCTCCCTATATCCTACATGGAATGCTTATTCCATTTTGAGGATATTGATTTTCAATACTAGCATGACTGTTGGCATAGGAATATTTTGACATAAAGGGATAGGCATCCTTGATTTCTTTTTTGGTGCCATTTTGTGCCTTTCCAAAATATTGATGGTTTTGAATTTTGTCTGGTTCTAATGCTGAATTGCATTGTCACAAGACATTGGCGGTGGATTGGACAAACTTGTTGGTGTAGTTGCTCTTGTAAAAGTGTCCTCTTGTTCAACAAAACATATTCAAAACATAAGAATTCAAAACATCACAACAATTCAATTCCATATATTTATGAGAATGTTTCATTAAACATTATTGACTGTACATACCTCCTTTACAAAGTCAAAAGTCATGGAAATATTTTGCATCTCCTCCTCAACCTCTTGTTGCATATATGCAATACAATCAAAGTAGTCTTAATATTCATTCTTTGCAAAGTTTGAAAGTTTCACACAAGCATGATTAATGGATGGTTTTTATAAACCTTTTCTTTTCCATGATTGCTGGTACTATCTCCTTTGTCCTCTTTAAGAATGTTGTCCAAAGGTGTAGAGACTTTTTGGAAAATTGAAAACACACCAAGTAACAATAATGAGGAACATTATCTTTGAAAAACTTTTTTTTTTTAATATATGATTTGCTTAAGTAATTTTGAAATGACATGAACAACAAGATCTTTTAACCAACATTCAAAAACACACAATGAATGAAATGCATTTTATGAAGCTCCACATCTACTCTTCAACCACTAATTTGACTCATAAATTAATGAACTATGCATATCCTCACATAATTATGTATGGAAACAAACATGGAAATGGCATTGAGTGGGGGATTCTAGATATGGGTTAACAAAGGTTAACACAATGTATCAACGCGGTTTGGTTAGGGGTTAGATTAATTGAATCCATGATTTGGGTTTGGCTTAAAGGTTAGGTTAAGTTAATGCACATGTTTGGGATTGGCATAAACATATGATCTTGGGTTTTGGGATATGGAGTTGAGAAGATTTGAAGTTCACCAAAAACAAAAATAAAGTGCAAATTTGCTACGGCAAAACTCAAATAAGAACAACTCCATGGTATTTTCAACAACGAAAATACCTAAATTGGGAAATTTAAAAAGAAAAAGAAAAAGAAAAAACAAGTCCCCTAGGCATAAAGAAAAAAGAAGGCCCCTTTCTTCCTTTATTTCTTGTAATAGAACAAAAGACAAAGGCCAAAATTTTATGGTAAAGGGGAGGTTGCAAAGGAGTAAAAAACCATTTCTTGGGTACTTTCCTTGCCGAAAATACCCAAGCTATTGAAAGATGAGAGTAGATTTCTACTTGGCTATGGAGGTACGAAAAATCCATGGAGCTTTTCGAGATACATGGGTGAGTTAAGGTTAATGAAGTGCATCCATATGTAGTTCAACTAAAAGGTTTGTTTAATTAAGTGGATCATTCTGGTTGGGTTTAGTGAGTCTTGAAGCAACAATTCTTGGGTACTTGTAGCAATGAAAGTACCTGACTGTTCAAAAGCATTTCATTATCAACGATGTAGTTTTGAAAAAAATCCAAAAAAATTACATGAACACAATCCATGGGTACTTTCTTTGTTGAAAGTATTCAGATTGTTTTTCAATGAAGAGCTCTTATTCACTAGTGTTTTCCTCCCTCCCCAATGTTCCTAAAAACACATGAAAAAAAGCTAGTTATTTGGCTATGGAAATGAATTGAAAACAAATAGAAGGGAACACAAGGAAACCATAATTAAAAAATAAAATCTAAAGAAAATTGTAACTCCCTCCCTTAACAAACCTCTTACCAACCACGAGAAGGAAAAAAAGGATCGGACGCTCTGTCCCTTGTTAATATTTAAATAAATAAAAAACACAGGGTCTAGGGAGCTTGGAGCTCCTTGGAGATGGAGAGGGTGCCCAAAACTTGAATTAAAGAATAAGAATCCAACTCTTTCCCTCTTTAAAGTTGGTGTGAATCAATAGACGAAACACTAAGCTCCTTGGAGATGGTGTGTGTGTGTAAGAAATATGGATGAAATTTTTTTGAAAGAAGCCATAGCTCCTTCCATCGCCGCATCCCTTGCGAACTAATAGAAGGAAAAATAAATAAATAAAATTAAGGAAGGAGCCACAGCTCGCCCCCTTGTTGGAGCTCTTACGAACCACTAGAAGTAATAATCAAGGAACCTTGAGCTTTTTGGAAATAATGTGCGTTCAAGGCACCAAAGTAAGTTTTTTAATGAATGGACCTACTTCTATCACCGCACATTTTGTAAAGGTCAATTGAAGGAAAAAATTTAAAAAAACTTAGAAGGGAGCCATAGTTCCCTCCTTCATTAGAACCAATGCTCTTAAGAACCAATAGAAGGGAACGATTATTCCTTTCATAGTTGGTGTTTTGGATGTTTTGCCAATGGTGTCCCTGAAATAAAATTGAATTAAAAACATTATATGAAACTCCCATATTGCTCGTAAAATGTTGAAAAATTGAAAGATGTAGTTGCCTCCACAAGCCGTTCCACTCCAAGGTATTTTCCTAATAAAATTTCGTCCTTTTTCTTTTCAATCCTATTGGCTTTGAATTTTCTTACCTTTGTTGGATTTGTTACACATTTGATATATGTATGCCCATATTTCCCATAAGCAAAACATTTAGCGACTTTTCCCAAAATCTTATGAGGCGTATCCCTTTTTTACCCTTAACTTCTACTTATGTGGAATATAAGTCCCAACAACAAAACCAAAAGTGTAGCCTAGGAGAGGGATTTGGAACTACGAAGATTAATTTTTGATTAATCCTTTTTAGCACATAGGTAGACTATCAAACATACTTCAAAACAACACTTGCAATATTCACCATTTATATGATTTCCAACATGAGATTTTACACTCTTTTGGGAGAGGATCACCCATGTGCCTAAATTCGAATCTTTATGTGAGCATTACACCCCAAGGGAGTTCATCACACGCGCCTAAATAATGTCCTTTACGGGGATCATTCACCAAAGATTATAAAATTTACACCATGGTATTCACAATAATCTCCACATTTTATTTCTTCAAGGATTTTTATTCACATATGACATTTCTTCAAGTCTTGATCCAACTAATAACATGAAGTTATTGAATGCAAATTATGAACCTCAAAAGTTCCAATCTTTATCCCTTATATATTTGAAGAAAAGAAGTGGATGAATAGTTAATCACATTCATCTACATTTATTCCCCATGTATCAAACTAATCATCAAGTGCCACTTATAACTTTCCATCCTTTTATGGATAGGTTTTACATTATTTTGAATGTAGGATTTGGTCAAGTCTACATACTTGACCTCCCATTATTACTAACTGAAATAGTTGTCTAAATTATTCATAATCAACCCTTATGCCCTTAGTCAAAAAAATTTCCTTATAAGGCCCATGAGGTTCATTATTTTATTCCCTATTCTTATCCATACTATTACCCCAAAAATAATACTATTATTTGTAATTACTAGTAGTTATTTTGTTGTTACAGGCCTACCTTGTCATAGCTTCATGGTAGCCTAAATCAAATTGCCAAAAATTGTTTTTTTCCCAATGCTACCAATGAATGCATAAAATTAGTTTTATGTGGCCTATTTGGTTATTGTGAAGTTTTTTTCTATGAATACATGTGAATAATTATCAAAATTTGAGGATTCTATGTTAATAAATGATATATTCCCTAATTTTTTATCAGATTTTTTTTCCTAGTGGAAAAACATGCCTTTTAAAAATCTAAATCCCTTGCAACTTTCAAAGTTCCTTTAAACAAAAATATTGCCTTCATTAAAATATGTTAGAAAAGTCATAAGCTAAGCAAGATGTAGCCAACCTTTTTGTGCACATGGGAATTAAACTAAATTAGTTATTTGCAACAAGCATGGGGTCCTTAATTTGACCTTGTATGAACCAATTTGGCCTTGCTTCTAATTAAGGCAAGTACCATGTTTTATGTTTAGCTTGCTTTAAAAAAATAATTTGGATAAATTCAAGTTTTATTTTAAAGGCTGAAGTGGCAAATTGTGTTATTTTTCTTAACCACGTTACATGGCATGATCTTTCAATGATGATCATACAATCATAATAGTGATCAAAATCTTTGTTAAACATGGATTTTCAAAAGAAATATTGAATTTGACACCGTAGACCTTAATGTATTGAAGTTGTTTGACCCTTGCCCATTATGTTGGGTAAGCCGTCATCGATGGCACCTTAAGAGGATTGCTTGGCTCGTTACCCAACATAATGGGCAGGGGTGACGCCATTCCACTGTACATAATGTACACAAAAAAATTTGACTTATAAATATGAACCATGGAAGCATAATAAATGTTTAATTATTGTGTGCATAACTTAATTCATGGAAGTGGAAAGTCCATTTTAAAAAGTCCATATCCAATGTAGTTTTAGAATATGAAAAAAATCATTTTTTTCCTTAGATTAACATTTTTTTTCCTAACTCGTGATTTTAAAGGTCATTGAGTTGTGTATAAAATAATAGTTGGGAGAGAATTTTCATATTTGATGCTCAATAAAACATTTAAAATTTATGTATTTTTTGAAACCTTAAAAGTTTCATAATATAATAAAATTAACTTGTGTTTCACTCATTCTATCATTTATTATTATTTATTTACATATCAATACATGCAATATCTCAAAGTTTCAAATAAGTATTAATATATTGTTAGATAAGAGTTCACATATATGTATTCTTAAAATTTTATAAGTATGATGCAAATCGTTGTCGAGACTCAAAAGTCCGTTGCATATTGAATACCCACAATTTTGAAGTGTTTTTAACAGTTTTGAAGAGCTAAGTATGTTAGCTTTAGATGGTAAACCTTTTCTTCGATATTTCAGAATATACACATATATTTTGAAGCATTAAAGAAATAGATGGACAACTAGGTGTGATGTCTACTTACAGTAATTTTAGTGTGCTTTCACCCTATAGGGGTCTCCATGAGAACTGGTGCCAGAACATTGATTGACCTGTATCCCAAGGTTCACATGCTTGCTTGCTGTGGATACAGTTGGCTACTACTACCTTACCCTAGGCCCTAGGGCCACTTTCATCAATAAATAATCTTTAAAATAGTGAAATGATCTTTTGTGACAATATGAAGTTGACTTGTTGAAAACAGTCACAATTATCTCCAACGAAGATGTATATAATTTCACTCATTATACGAAAATATCATAGTAGATCATGTAATAATAAATTTGAATTTGCAAAAATGAATTCATTGTTTGAAAAATTATTATTATTCGTTTTGTCAATGTGGAAACTGACCCTAGGCTACAGTATTAGGGATGCACTAATACCAAAACCAAACTGGTATCAAAGTTCAAAAAAATTACACTGCCAGACATCCACTGGTATGACTATTTTTTTAATATGTAGCAATCACAAGCTTTAGTTCTGTTGGATTCCCAAAACCTGAAACTTGAATACCAAGTTCCATGCAATATCTTCATTTTATTCTTTTTTCATTGTTTTCAATTGTTGGGAGTCTATTGGAGTGGCGACCATGTAAGTAGGTGTAGCTATGCAGGTGGGGTTGATAAGTACTTACCTAAAGTGTTGATAAGTAGGAAGGTGAAATGGCATGTAAGTAGATAAATACACAGGGGGTGAGGTAGGTGAGTGGGGATGAGACTAGCACATTTTAAATTTATTGGTGAATAGGTAAATAAGGAAAAATCTACTTTTAATTTAAATATATCGGTGAATGGTGGATGGGGGACAGTGGGAAGTAGTAGGTGGGTGGGAAAGTTTCAAAACAAAGAAAAATTGTGTGTGTGGGGGGTGGGGGGGAGGGACAAAATAAAGTTCCCAACAAAACTGAGATCAGGGAGAAAATCAATTGAGAAGGGGGCGGGGAGAAAATAAAGTTGCAAAAAAACTTCGATCAGGGCTGAGAAAAGGCAACGAAAAAAAAGTCAACCTGGGATGGCACAGGGATAAAACAGAGAAACCTATCAGTGCGCCATCCATCCACGTTGGTGGGTGCTGGTTCACTCTGGCCAGAGTTCGGCAGGATTTGCTTTCACACCTCTAAAGTTCGCATGAATGTTTAACGACTACGTGTGAGGACAATGCAAATTTACACTAAGAGCAAAGCAAATTGGTCTATTCTATTGCTTAGCGGTTAACATCCTATGACTAAGGGCCTATTACCTTGACAAATACTGGCCCCTTACACCAATCTCCATGCCTTGGCAAAGTTCCACAATTTCAGACAAGGATCGATCATAGTATTGTAATAAAGAGGAATAAGTGAGCATAGCTTACCAAAAGAGGATGTTTCTTTTGACAGCCAATTGCAAGTAGACTAAAAAGAGTTGTGAAAGGCAACTCAAAAGCAACTCAAACACAAAGGAATTTCCAAACAATAATGCCTTGCTGCTAGGTAGACCACAGTAAACAGAGGAACCATCCTATGGTATGTACCATGTTGGCCGATTATTGCTTTTTGACCCAGGTAACTGACCGGGTCCGGATCCAGTTATTAATAACCTACCAGCCAGTTATTGATTTTTTGGAGATTTGTCAAATAACCTACCCGCCCAGGTATTGAGTTTTTAAAATTTTTTATAACCTACCCTAAGCCCTGGTTATTACCTAGTTATCATCTGGGTAGGCTATTAATCTTAAAACAATGAATATTTTATGATGAAAAAAAGAAAAAAAGAATGAAAATAAAAAATCCTCATAACTGGTGTATAACTGACAGTATAACCATAGGTTATCAATTTAAGAATCAACCTTTATGCATAACCGGTGGTTATTACTCAAGCAATAACTGAGTAACACTGATAATCAGGATGATAGGTTTGACTGTGATATTGATAACCGATGGTTTCATTTTTTCGAAACTTTTACAAATAACTTACCAGGTATTGAAAAAAGTAATAACCGGCCAACACTGGTATATACCACTATGTGCCACACACAAGGAAATTCACCCTAGCGAGAAAATACAGACAATAATATCGTCCACTATTTGGGGGGTGTCCAGGTATAATTGTTTTTGGTGTGTCATCAGCGAAGGTACCCAATGCCCATGTGGAATTTGTCATGTCATGAGCAAAGGTGTTCTGTTGGGAGGCAGACTAATAACAAACACATTGTTCAGCGATTTTTCTCATCACTCCATACATGAATTCTCAAGTAGAAAGTTACTATCTACATATAAAGTGGGCTGACTGGTTTCTGGCAACTGGCAGCTATCTGTCACCCAATTGCACACTGAAGGCTTGTTACCGGTGTTTATTTCAATTTGTTATTCTAAAAAGTTTGGCAATTTTTTCCTTTTTCTGGGTTTTTTTCTCTAGAATTCACACTAAACAAACTAAAACCCTGCGTGCCACCATGAGATTGTTAAGGTGAGAGCCTTGAATTGCCTTGCTGAGTTTGCTTCAGGTAACATGCACTTAAGTGAGTGTCATAAACCAATTTTTACTAGAAAAGTTATATTGAAAAGATAACAAAAACTTTCAAAGTAGTCAGTCACTTTGAATATTGAAAGGTGAGTTATGACACGTCTTTTTAAAAATACTTCAGCTTAAAAAAGATTGGTACTTCAAAGATATTATTTGCATCCATTTCAATTTCAAAAATTTCCTTTTGATTTAAAAATGTTTTAAAAAAAACATAATTATAAATGCAAACATCTCTCCTGTCTCTAAAGATTTTAAATCTTGCTCCCCTTTGGTATATTGGAATAACTCATTATTGTTCACATGACACCTTAGCATGGAGCGAACAATGTGAGGTCAATCAATAATTATTCAATACTTGTTTGTTGACACCCACAAATGCTGTAACAGTTGCGGAAAACATTTGATTCCGTTTCTTAAAATACGATTTTTAAAAACAAGAATGGTACCCTAATCAATGAGGGTGCATTTTTAAATAATGGATTGTGTTGATTTCGATACTTATAATGCACTCTCTCTATCTTAAAAAATTAAAGAAACAAGCCACATGTTTTATGCAAAGGAAGCCCCAGGGTGGGGGCATTCCTCTATGCATAAATTTGCACCTAAATGTTAATACAACATTTTGTGGCTAATAGGATTGTTTAAATGATTTTTGTGGTTAATAAGTTTATTAAAATTGGTGCCTTGAAGTAGTACATAAAATGTTATGTGTCTTTTGCATGTGATTCGGGCAAAGCAAGGAGCAATGTTCTGTTATAGGAATTTTGATTTGTCGCCAAAGTGGCAACCATCTATAGGAAAATGTAGATGAAGCAGCAATCATTCCAAATCTAACTATAACCCAAATACAAAGTACACTTTTTTTTAATCAACCTTCTATATTCATGGCTAGACTGCAAACTAGCTATAGAAAGATATTGTGATTTTTACTACTTTTGTCTCACTCTTGGCTATTGAAACCCTCCATAATCACTTCATTTTCAAATATTTAATTGCTATTTTTGGCGAAATTTGCTAGTTGAAAAATCATTCCTCCTCACATCATCAGACATATGTTGTGGCACATTACTTGTGGAATTTTCCTGTCCTATGAAACTATGTGAGGAGTCAGGATTCCTTTCTTCAAAAAAAATGGCTACAACTGATGAGCTCTGACAGATTAAAAATATCATCCAAGGGGTCTTTGGGTGGAGGTCTATCTGCTTTGGGTGTGAAGTGCAGAGCACTCTGTCTGTTTTTCAGTCTAGTTGCAGGGTACCATTATGGGGCCAAGCTTTGGCAACTCCAAGTGGGCTCAGATGTAATGCTTGGAAGTAAGGTGGGCTTTTATCATGGGCTTGCAAACTAACATGCTTTTGTGTAAGGCCCAGTTCATCGATAGCGTTATGCTTTTAAGTTTGCTTCAACTGACCTCCAGTTCCACCGTCCATTCCAGCCCTGTCTCTACTGGTGAAATTTGTCGCAAAAGTAAAATGAAAAATGGCTAGACTAGATGATTTTTGGGGGTTTCGATTGTCAGATCTAATAATAGTAAAAGTTTCCAGGTTTTTATATTTGGTTCCAATAAGTAGTCAAGAATATAAAAGTATGCTCAAAAATTTGTATTTTCATGGATCTTTTGTGGCCAAATTTTGTCTCAACCTTCCTATGGATGATTGTCATTTTGGGCCCCATCACAAAATTCATAAATAATATGGTGGTTGGTTACTTCTACTCACAAAATGCTTATGACACTTGTTATCATTTCCTTTACTCCAAGGAGATCTAGTAAACAACATGCAAGCATTAAACATGTGCAGTGATCTAAATGTACCTTACTGCCTTGGCAGATTTGAGACTAATAATATTGTTTTCAGAAATGTTGAAAACTTATTTTTGAAAATCAAATAAGAAAAATCTAGGAAAAATCTAGGAACGAAGTTACTCTGGGACTTGGCATACTCAAAGACTAGCTCAAAAAGAAATTCAACTTTTTGGCTTCTTTGTCAAATCATGGGTAGGTAGTAGTGAATCTTGTCATAAGGAAAACTGCTGCTAATTTTAACTCTGTATCTCAGTGTTTTTTTTAAATAAAAATTTTGTGGTTTTGAAACTTTGGTGATTTTTCTCATCTATTGGAGATTTCATGAATTCACACTCATGAAAATTTCAAATTTCAAATTTGTTTTTTTTTCCTTGGGGGAGTCAAATAACATTTCTCGATGCTGATCATAACACTATGATGTGTTGATGAGTTTGTCTTCTACAAATCCCAAAATCGGATTGTAGTCACATGCACCCAAAAATAATATGCTACCCTTGACAATAGTGTTTAATACTCTATTGACTATAAATATTACAATACTTATATTATTATATAATAATTTAATTATTATAAAGGACTATGTGTGAAATGTGATTGCTCTTGTTGGTCTGCCAGGCTTTAATGCTGCCAGGCGTTGAGATGTGACAGCCCAAGGTCTAGGACATGTTGGCCATGGGTGACATGGTCCTCAGACTAAATGACCATGTTCCCAATAACCCTAGGTAGCTTGGGTTATGATACATAGCTTGTTTCCTTTCCGTTTTTTTCATGCCCCTTGCCAGGTGCTAAAAAATATGTTCTTTTTTCACATATTGGGAGGTGCAAGAGGTGAAAAACCCTGCCAGAATTTCAGAAGATATTGATAGAAACACCCAAGTCCAGAAACATGGCTGGCTTCCAAACCCTAGAAACCACTTACATGTCAACTGCAGATATGGGTGGAAATTCCCAAAGCCATCATGTGCGTCTGTGGGCAACTCATCTAACATAGTTGGATAAAGAAGTAATGCGAAGGATCATTGAAGTACAGAGAGATCGATCTGTCGATGGCATCAGAAGGAAATTCTGGAACCTCCGCTCTGCCGCTATTTGTTCTTATGTCACATGTGCTGTATGCTTCTCAGCTGATGAATCGTTGCCCAATTTGTGAGTTTTTTTTCTTCTCCAATGACCTGAGACTGGGTTTGATATTTCATTCTTCTTTGGAAACTTTGCACTTGTTATAGTGTTGCTGAATTTTGCAATCTTTGAATGTTATGATGGGGAGCAGGATTTGGAAGATTTGTTCCATGGTATGCAGTTGGCGGGTTGCAAACAGTGATGGAGCGACCCAGTGATACACCACCAATGTGGTGTAATCCTCAGACACTCCATAGAGATTCCGATGACCCAACAACAACACTGGAATCTGAGTTTTGTGTTTTGTGAACGTATAATCAAATTCAATTGTTGGATTGCTGTTTTATCTGCAAGAACTGATAAATGTATAGTAGAGGAAACATCTAACCAATTCTATTGGTGTCAAGGCTATTGAGGACACTGACAACATTATCTTACAGAAAAAAAAAAAATTGCATCAAGAACATCAAGCATGAGCTTGGCATCATAGCCGTGTTGTTGTATAAACATTTATATGAAAATCTTTGGCATTAAGAAGCCTTTGACTTGAAGAAGCTTTTGTCCTCTGGAAAGTTGCAACGGGAGAGAAGCCCCTTTATAAGTTTTGAGGCCAACCATATGAATCCTTAGCCCAGAAGGAAAGATAGCAGGTGCACTCAGTCACATTATGAGTCAAATGATGTATGTTGACTATCTAAATAGTTGAAATGGACCTGACCATGAAATACTCTCCTTACATTTTGTGACTCAATGATCTTTGTAGAAACTTTGTTGGGATGGTCTCCTTGTCAGGTAGGATTTCTTTTTGTTTTTCACTGGCACTTAGTGTTCAGAAACATCTGGTTGGGAAGAGAGCAGTATAATTGATAGCATTGGCAGCTCTGACATCAATTTAGGTTTTGCAGGCTTTTGACCTGTAGAGCACTATTGACCCCAGCCATACTATTCATCTCATATTGCAGGAAAACACATCCACTCCTGTTCTGCTGAAGTGACTAGAAATAATGATTGTTCCAACCTAGCAGAGGACGGTACATGTAAAGGAGAGATTATTGTCCAAAATATGACTGGGTCCCTG
>Ga0116227_10011467_pt1 | contig 14881 bp, 19 predicted proteins | sample S1TSphgellanicum_FD_89693 | JGI IMG/M metagenome (GOLD analysis project Ga0116227, IMG submission 89693) | Host-associated microbial communities from peat moss isolated from Minnesota, USA - S1T2_Fb - Sphagnum magellanicum MG | ecosystem: Host-associated > Plants > Peat moss > Unclassified... | reverse complement strand
GGGGGGAACACCTTATCCAAAAAAAATCCTTTGGACCAATCACAGCCCGGTTATAAATTTCGCTACAAAAGAGAATCCCCATGAAACGTCAAAACTTCTGATTGCGGACGCCGTTCTTTATGCAATGGATGTCATCATTTTGGGGAACGTGGTAAGAGAACGCTGCAAAATAGCTGAGAGAACGTGATGGAAGCAACAACTCAGGCGACGTGGCATCACTAGACTCCACTATTTTCGCACTGCAGCAAATCAAGCCCAACCCTTATCCAAAAACAAACAAAGCTCCCCACACGTTCCCAAAAGTTCTCTTACGTTTCCACAAATTCCCCTATATTCCTATAAGCTCCCATAAGTTCCCATAAGTTCCCACCTCCTGTTCTCCCCTTTTCTGATGCTCTCAAAGGGGCAGTGCTGAAGCCTCTCTCTTGTGTGAGCCTGCCTCTGTCTTCTGGACTGAGTTTGTTTTTGAGGAGTGGAGCTTCTTCTGCTTCTTCTTCTTCTTCTTCTTCTTCTTCTTCTTCTTCTGTTGTGGCCACTCTAGAGGGGCTCTGGAAGTAGAGAACCACTCTAGAGAAATTGTAGAGGTTCTGAAATAGAAAGTGTCGAAGAGAAAGCGAAACCGGAGGAGGAGAAAGAGTAAAAAAACTAACTAAGGGAGAGGCGATGGCGCCGGGAATGTCGTCTTTCTCGGCAACAATTACCTCATCAACGGCACCATGTGTTGCAGCAGCTCCTCCTCATCCCAGGGCCAGACATTCTCTCCCGCAAGGAGCTCGTCTACAATGTAAAGGTATTAGTAGGAGTAGTGTAATAGTAGTTGTTGTTCCAGCTCTCTCTATCTATCTATCTTACAGGCTCCAATTTCTTCACCTGCAGCATTTGCATTGCATTGCATTGCATTGTATTGCATTCAATTCACACGCTTCTTCATTGGGGTTTTGATATTGGTCGATTTCTTGTCAGGCAGGAAGCAGGAGCAGGATTCCATTGTTGGAACATCTGTCAGTCAGTCAGTCAGTGTTCCTGATGGATGGGTGTGTTTGATTCTCTTGTCGGGCTATAGACAGAGAGGGACAGTGAGAGACAGAGAGAGCATTCAAGTGTGGGAACATCAGCGGATGTTCTTGTTGGGTGGTTTTTGTTGTATTTTGTGTGAGGGAAATTGGGTTGGGTGTACTGAGATTCATTGTGTTTGGGGGTTTCTTTGAGTTCAGCAGCAGTAGCGGCATCTTTTGGAGATTTGCACTCAGCTTTTGAGGGCATGCGGCAGTCCAACAATGTCGATAAGATCGGGAAACCTGTGAGTGTGACAAACCTAAATTTCTGTTGCTGCTGCTGTAGGGCAGTTATCAAGCTCCGATGGTGTATTACAACACGTTTTTACTTCATGAATCATATGAAGTTGAATTAGCTAGCTCTAGCTTGCTTCAGATCAAACATGTACTGACATACAATTTGCAGCAGTTTTTCAATTTTGAAACCACCAAAGATTTTTCAAAAAAAGTTGGGGGGGGTGTTTGCATTATGTTCTTTCCAAAGGATTCAAGCTCTTTCACCATCGTAAGAAAAAAAGACCTGATTAGAATCATCACCCATGTTTGAATTCAGCACCTGCTGTGTCAACTCATGTAATTTGTGCATGTGCTCTTCTCTGCAGGCTGCTGACAAACCTAATCTTGCATCTCCTCCACCAGCAGGTTATCACCATAGTGGACGCGGAAAAGCTGTGCGAACAGTATGCATCTCTCATTTACTCTAAAGAAGCTTCTGAGCTTCCTGAACACCACCAGATTTGAGAGTCTAGGGTTTCTCAGATTGGAAAGGAATCTGACCACCTACAGCAATACATAGTTTCAGTTCTGTTTTGTTGTCATTTTTATGTGAGAATCTCGTCTGCTTGCTTGTCAAGGGTTGGCTTGATGTATACCTCCCACAAAGACGCAAACCTAGAGTCTTGCAGCAAAATCTTGCACATACCTGACTTTCATACATAGGATTCCATGGATCCCTGAATATTGAACCATTCAGGACTTGTAGAGAGCACTTCAGTCAGATAGTTTTCAAGTAGAAATCTTGGAACTGGCTATACTGTGCAGTACTGTGATTGCTTCATAATCTTTTTGTTCTGTGTTGTGTGTTTTTGGGGGCTGCAGGTGACAAAGGCAATAGTTGGAAATGGACTCTTTACATCTGTAAGGCCAGATGTGAGAAGGATTGTACCAGAAGCAAGGCCTGGGGTGCCAGTAGTGAAAGTGGTATATGTGGTTCTTGAAGCTCAATACCAATCTGCACTCTCTGCTGCAGTTCGCAGTATTAACAAATTGCGAAAAGAGGTAACATTTACAGCAGCTTCAAAACCTGGTCAGTTTTGCTTGGTTTTGCATGGGAGAAATCCGTTGATGTGCTTTCTTATCAGCTTCCTTATAGTTTATGCAGCCTCTGTTGATGGTTCTTCATGTTGGACTATATGAGCTAATAACGCTGTTGTGGCTCTTCCCTCTTGACCTGTGGCAGGTTCGAATTGAGGTTGTTGGTTACCTTGTGGAGGAGCTTCGGGACAAAGACAATTATGAAATGTTTTGCAAGGATTTGGCAGATGCGAATGTGTTCATTGGTTCTCTGATCTTTGTAGAAGAACTGGCACAGAAAGTGAAGGTTGCCATTGAGGCTGAAAGGGACAGGCTGGATGCAGTCATTGTGTTTCCCTCAATGCCAGAAGTGATGCGTTTAAACAAGTTGGGCACATTTTCTATGTCTCAGCTCGGGCAATCAAAGAGTGCCATTGCCCAATTCATGAGAAAGAAGAGGAAGGAAAATGTTGGAGGGTTTGAAGAAGGTATGCTGAAGTTGATCCGCACCCTTCCCAAGGTACTGAAATATCTTCCTACAGACAAAGCACAGGACGCTAGAAACTTCATGATGAGTCTTCAGTTCTGGCTTGGTGGGTCTCCTGAGAACCTTGAGAACTTCCTCATCATGATCTCCAATGCTTATGTCCCATCTCTCAAGGGCAAGCAGCTCGAATTCAACGACCCTGTCGTTTTCCTTGATACTGGAATATGGCATCCGCTGGCACCTTCCATGTATGATGATGTGAAAGAATACCTAAACTGGTACGACACACGGCGAGATGCTAATCCTAAGCTGAAGGGTCCTGATGCACCCATAGTTGGTCTCATACTTCAGCGCAGCCACATTGTTACAGGTGATGATGGTCACTATGCTGCAGTGGTTATGGAGCTTGAAGCTCGAGGTGCCAAAGTTGTTCCCATTTTTGCAGGTTAGTTTTCTTCACCTTGATGCAGCAACATAGTTGAAGCTAAGCAGACTCCAGAGTAGATTCATGAAGTTCAGGCAGAGACATTGTTTCATCCTTTCTCTACTTCTCCTTGCTAGCATGTAATCTGTATGATTTCAACCTGATGAACCTGTCCCTGATGGCATGTTTGTGTCTGTTGCTTTTGTTCAGGTGGCCTTGATTTTTCACTGCCAGTGGAACGATTCTTCTACGATCCTATTACAAAGCTTTCACTTGTACACTCGGTTGTCTCATTGACTGGATTTGCTCTGGTGGGAGGGCCTGCGAGTCAGGATCATCCAAAGGCTATCCTAGCTCTTCAGAAGCTGAACGTTCCATACATGGTGGCTTTGCCTTTGGTTTTCCAGACCACCGAAGAATGGTTGCAGAGTTCTTTGGGTTTGCACCCAATCCAAGTGGCTCTGCAAGTTGCACTTCCTGAGTTGGATGGAGGTCTAGAGCCAATTGTCTTCTCTGGCCGCGATAGCAGTACTGGTAGGTGTTCTCAACCTACAAGTGAGGCTTCAAAAACTAATTAATCATCACCCACAAGTTTGCATCGTTGGAAATTCAGTGATGGACAGTTTCATGAGTCTGACTTGTGTGATGTTCTAGACTCCTGATTCTTCACTCTGGAGTACTTGGGTGCCTTGTTTCCTTATGGCACTGACTATATGACTCTTGGCATGGGTGTGTAAAGCAACTAAGCACAAGGGCTGTAGATCTAATAGCATGTATGTGTATGGAGTGGTTCCTCAGACAAACTGTTTTCCTTGGACTTAATTATTTAAGTCTGACTTAATGTTTGCAGGCAGATCACATGCTCTTCATGACCGTGTAGAGCAACTGTGCACAAGGGCTGTAAAATGGGCGGCACTGAAGCGTATGCCAAAGGTAACTCCTTGTGGAGCTGAAACAGTTTCTCCATTCGCTTGCTTCTGCACATTACTGTAAAAATTGCCACAGACAGGAACTGACCCCATCTCATAAAGATCTCTTCTTATTGCATCAGTATATACACTAACCTGTGTTTTGGTCCGATGTCCAGGCAGAGAAGAAGCTGGCTATCACAGTGTTCAGTTTCCCACCAGACAAGGGCAATGTGGGAACAGCTGCCTACTTGAATGTGTTTTCTTCAATCTTCAGTGTCCTCAAGGAGCTAAAAGCCGATGGCTATGATGTTCAGGGGCTGCCAGAAACCCCTGATGCTCTGATTGAGGAGGTTATTCATGACAAGGAGGCGAAATTCAGCAGTCCAGACCTCAACATTGCTTACAAAATGTCAGTCACAGAATATGAGCAGCTCACTCCATACTCAAAGGCACTTGAAGAAAGCTGGGGTAAGCCTCCTGGGACATTGAACTCTGATGGCCAAAACCTACTGGTTTACGGGAAGCAGTTTGGCAATGTGTTCATTGGCGTACAACCCACTTTTGGTTATGAAGGTGATCCGATGCGCCTACTCTTTTCCAGATCAGCAAGCCCTCATCATGGGTTTGCTGCCTATTATACTTTCCTCGAGAAAATATTTGGTGCAGATGCAGTTCTACATTTTGGAACTCATGGATCCTTGGAGTTTATGCCTGGAAAACAGGTACAATACAGATTCTTTGCAATTTGGTGAAGTTATTACAGGATGCAGAATACACAAGGTGGTTCAGAACAGGATTCTGTGTTGGTATCATAGCATTGTTACATCTATTTGGTCAACATGCTGGAGAAGAGTCCTTGGGTCTTGCATTAAGCTATTGTTCAACAGACAGTCCTAGTGTCTGGAGCTTTCAATCCAATGTTTACTTGTCTAGTTTTTTTAGCAATTTTTTGTTGGTGGTGGGTGCAGGTGGGAATGAGTGATATTTGCTACACCGACAGCCTGATTGGGAATATTCCCAACATATACTATTATGCTGCAAACAACCCATCAGAAGCTACCATTGCCAAGCGCCGAAGCTATGCCAACACAATCAGCTACCTAACACCCCCAGCTGAAAATGCAGGTCTTTACAAAGGCTTGAAACAGCTCAGTGAACTCATCTCTTCCTACCAGTCTTTGAAAGACACAGGCCGAGGTCCTCAAATTGTGAGTAGCATCATCAGTACTGCGAAGCAATGCAACCTGGACAAGGATGTCGAGTTACCCAGTGAAGAACTCCAGTTATCTCCTGATGAGAGAGACACTGTTGTTGGCAAAGTGTATGGCAAGGTGATGGAGATTGAATCTCGACTCCTTCCCTGTGGTTTGCATGTTATTGGAGAGCCTCCCAGTGCCGAAGAAGCTGTCGCGACACTCGTCAATATTGCAGCTATTGATAGACCAGAAGAGGAGATTTTTGGGTTGCCTGGAATTTTGGCTGAATCCCTGGGGCGTGAAATTGAGGACATCTACAGGAGTAGTGATCGTGGTGTCCTTTCAGATGTGATGCTCTTGAATGATATCACCCAGGCTTGCCGTACTGCTGTCAAAGCTTTTGTTGACAGGACTACCAACAAATCAGGGCAGGTCAGCATTCTTGTTGTTGCAGAAGGAAATTCTAGAGAAACCTGCTTCACATACTGTCTACAAGATGGGATCAGCTTCCAGGGTCTGGGAACCTGTAGCAATGGTCAATGTATGTACCATAATGTGTTTTGTTATCAAGAGTAGTAAGAGCTGATTTGGACCCTGCTTGAATTGTCTTTCATCTTACGGATCTTGGCTTGTCCTATGTATGCTGCAGGTTGTTGATGTTGCAGAAAAGATTGGAAATTTGTTTGGGCTTGGAAGAAAGGAGCCCTGGATGGAGGTGTTGCAAAGCACCCAGTTTAAAAATGTTGATCAAACAAAGTTGCGAACTTTGTTTGAGTTCTTAGCCTTCTGCCTGAAACAGGTCACCATCTCTCAAGTTCCCTTTGCCAGTTGGATTCTTGTTCGGAAGCTTAGTCTACAATAACAGATTGGCCACAGAAAGAGGTGGATTGTGGGTTATTTGGTTCATTGAATTGTTGAACATGTTGCAACAGGTGGTTGCTGACAATGAGCTTGGAGGACTGAAGCAAGCACTTGAAGGCAAATTTGTAGAACCAGGCCCCGGTGGTGACCCAATCCGGAATCCAAAGGTCTTGCCTACTGGAAAGAACATCCATGCTCTAGACCCACAAGCAATTCCAACTTCTGCAGCACTTCAGAGTGCTAAGGTTGTTGTTGATCGCTTATTGGAGCGCCAGAAGGTTGAAAATGGTGGGAAGTATCCAGAAACAGTAGCCCTCGTTCTCTGGGGGACTGATAACATCAAGACTTACGGAGAATCACTTGCACAGGTATGTTTTAAAGTTCCGAACTTTTTTCTTGGTCTCATTTCTCTCCACGTACTGGATGCAAACTGACAGTTTGTCTTCTGTTCATCATGGAAATTTCAGTTGAACCCTATTATCTATGTCCTTCAGCAGAAAGCTGACTGCTTTACTGGGTTCAGGTCTTGTGGATGGTGGGTGTGCGACCCCTTCCGGATGCACTAGGGCGCGTTAACAAGATCGAACCAGTTCCACTTGAGGAACTTGGGCGCCCACGCGTTGATGTAGTTGTGAACTGTTCTGGAGTCTTTCGTGACTTGTTCATCAACCAGGTTAGTTCTCCAATTTGCTCTTTAGTTGTTCTGGTCCCAATTGAGCCTCATATACTGAAGAAGGCCTGTGAGCTGAACTGGATTGAGTATATACAATACCCAGATTACAGAGAGTTTCAAAGGAATGGTTGTTGCGGTAGTGGAAACCAAGTGCACCCATCCAATCAAGTGGAAAAGTGTATCAAAAGTGGTATTGAAATATTCAGGTTTTGGGTTGCAGATGAATCTTTTGGACAGGGCTGTGAAGACAGTGGCAGAGCTGGATGAGCCTCTGGAAATGAATTTTGTCCGTAAGCATGCACTTGAACAATCAGCTTCATTGGGTGTGAGTGTGCGTGAGGCTGCCACCCGGATTTACTCCAATGCTTCTGGATCATATTCATCGAATGTGAATCTGGCAGTTGAGAACTCATCATGGAATGATGAAAAGCAGCTCCAGGACATGTATCTCTCTCGAAAGTCATTTGCATTTGACAGTGACACACCTGGCGCAGGGATGAGTGAAAAGAGGAAAATCTTTGAAGCTGCTCTGGCAACTGCAGATGCAACATTTCAGAACTTGGATTCCTCCGAAATTTCTTTGACTGATGTCAGCCATTATTTTGACTCTGATCCTACCAAGCTTGTCCAGAGCTTGCGGAAAGACAAGAAAAAGCCAAATGCATACATTGCTGACACTACTACTGCAAATGCTCAGGTCTGTATCTTTGCATGTATCTTGATTCCTTTGCATGTACCTTGGTTCTAAAGTCAGATTATGTATAAATACTCAGGGATTTTATGAGCTTTCCAATCTGGTCCAATCTGGAGGATATTTCAAGTGAAAAAAAGAATCTATTTTTTTGCACATTCTGTAATGAAATCTTTCTTTACTTCACCTCCTGGTCCTGTCAGTTCTAATTGTCTGAAAATACATTTGAGGGTGGTTTTGAATTCTCAATCCTGACATATGTAGCTGATGAATGTGTGTAAAGGTGCGCTCATTGGCTGAGACGGTCAGGCTTGATGCTCGAACAAAGATGCTGAATCCAAAATGGTATGAGGGTATGCTCTCAAGTGGATATGAAGGAGTTCGGGAAATAGAAAAGCGACTCACAAACACAATGGGATGGAGTGCAACATCTGGCCAGGTTACCATTTCTCTAAATGCACAACTTGTGCATTGGAAAAGCAGACACTGAAAATCAGTTGGATTTATCTTGAATAGCAGCTGAAGGCATCACTCAAAATCATCAATTGCAGTTCTACTATGAGTGGATTTTAGTTACATTTAGCGAGCTCTATTCCTGTTTCTATGCTGATGGGTTTTTCCTTTCCTACAGGTTGATAACTGGGTGTATGAGGAAGCTAATAATACATTTATTGATGATGAGGAAATGCAAAAGCGGTTATTGGAGACCAACCCCAACTCATTCCGGAAGCTCGTCGCCACTTTCTTGGAGGCAAATGGACGTGGCTATTGGGAAACTTCTGAGGAGAACCTTGAAAGATTACGGCAGTTGTACTCTGATGTAGAAGATAGAATTGAAGGTGTTGACAAGTAGAGGAAAAGCACCTGCTTGCATCTGTTCTTCTTCACCCTTCTATTATCTCCTTTGTCTTCTATCATCGGACTGGGGGATCTCCTTTACTCTCTAGAATTGGACCAATTGTTGCACGGGATGGATTCTCCACCCATTTTCATTTGAACCCAAATCTATGTTGTCCCCCTTGAGGTATATAGTAGTCAAGTGTATATTCACCTAATTGAGTCATGAAGGGGAGATGATATAAGGTCATAACCTGAATTCCGGTAAGCAGTTGTATGGATGATGTACTTGATCAGGTGGTATATAACACGGGAGTCGGCACAGAAATACATTATTTACTGGAGGTTAGTGCTGTTACTCCACATGTGTTGCATGATGATCTACTGACGCTCTGAATGGCCTTGTCCAAAATTTCTTGGAATGCAGAGAGAACTATGGTATGAACATGGATTGGGTCCTCAATAGAATTCCAGCATTACTATTGGTGCAATGTAATGAATCAAGAATATGTGTATTATGATTGGCCGATCAGCAATAGTCAGATCATATTTATTACACTCTTCTTTGTCAGATGTTAGGCTTTGCTGTGCCTTTTATCAGCACCAGCAAAAAATGCAAAAATGCTGGGTCCAAACCACATTTTGCTGAGCCAAACTGGCACATTTTGACTTTTCTTCATCCAATTAAGGTGTAGAATAGTGTTATGAGTTTATATGGTTTAGGACTTACACTCTGTGTAATTGTATAAGGTCCATCTACATCCGTTGAAGTGTATAATTGTGTAAGTCCATTATATGTCATGTAAAATCATGGAAGAACATGTCACTCTTTTTTGGAGGGGGGGGAGGAGGTGCCGATTTTTAGAATGTTTTTGGTGATGGACTAATCAAAATGGTGCCAAAAAAAAGCCTTAAAAATATTTGTGCACAATTAATATGAATCACTCTTGTAAAAGCATAGGGCAAAAATGGTTATGAACAAAGTTAGGAATGAATTTTTTTGTCAAACAATAAGGTGGGGCAAAATCCACCTAAGAATGTGCATTCAAAATATTCCAAGATATTCCATTGAATGGTGCCACAATTTGTCCCATATCCTTTGCCTAAATTTTTTCTCTTATATAATATATACCTAATTAAAGGCAAGCATTATCACAGACCCAAATTGGTAGAAAACATTTTTATTTGTATTTGGGGAGTATCATGACTTTTTTGTGAATGGCTAATCAAAGTGGACCATTACAGAAAAATAAGTAAATAAATAGTTTTTTTAAAAAATTGAGCTTTGGGATGCACCTACGATTAATTAATATGGATTGCAAGTAATTATAGTTATTATGGACACATAGTATATAACTTATGTTCCAAAACATTTATTAAGTATTGTGTAAATGTATTTAACAAACACTTACACTACTTAGTAATGTAATGTGGATGTAATGTGGATGGATGGTATCTCTCCGTTAGTCTAGGATACTAGTCCATATATGTATAATATTTGTGGTAATCATACCAAATGTTGGGGCAAGTATCTGGTTTGGTTGGGTTAGTTCCAACCCCGGTTAGTAAAAATCAAATTGGAATCAGGTCTGATTTTTAGAATAGGAACTAGAATCAATTATTTTTTAAAGAACTGGGTTCTCAATTTTAATTCCATAGGGAATTGAAACCAGAATTGGAACTAGGGTTTCCAAAAAGAAAACCATTACTAGGGCTAACTAGAGATTAACCAATAGTTAACTGCTAGTTCTAATTCAAGTTACCCACCAAAGTTGGACGGAAAATTGGCTCTAATTTTCACAAATTGAAATTTTAAAAACCAAATCTAGAATTGGGCTTTCAATTTCATTTATGTGTGAAATGAGAACCAGAAACCTATTTATTTATTTATTTATTTTAAAAAACTGAAATTAAAGCTTCTGTAAAAGTTTATAACCACCCAACACTAGTTTATACCAAAGTTGGCAAGTTCCCTACTTTGGAGTGTCACATTCGAAGGGTTCAAGTTCATGTTCTTGCAACCTCGACCTAAACCAACATCCCTTTGGTGGAGCTAGCACAAAAAATTGGACCGTGAAACAAGCCATTTGCTAGAACAAAAACTAAAACCCATAAAAAATGTGAACACGAGTTCAATTTCTTCAAGTATAACAAGTTGGCACGTAGGATAGATTTTATAAGTAGATGGGTTTTAATTAATTGTACATATACATCCCCAATTTTAATTTGTGTAAATTTTCATACCTATACATAATACAATATGAAGTCTTGAAGGGTGTGTAATGTGCACATGGAACTAGACTTGATTTTCAAACTAAGCTTGGACCTTAAGATTTATGAATTTTTTTTTTTTTGCCAAAATTGAAACCATAGAATTATAAATACGAAAAATCAAGCTCAAAAGCGCACTTGGAAAACCTAGCCAAAAAAAACAACTAATGTCACAATTGGGACCAGTTTTTTTTTAAAGGAAGAATCAACCAACATTTGTGGATACCTCATTTAGGGTATTGTGATATATTATAACGACTCCAAGCAAATAAGTTATTCATTGTTGTAGGTATTTTCTAGGTGCATCAAAGTTTGAAGTATAGTTCACTAATATTAACTTGTGATAGAGAAAGGCCCTTCACATTCTTTAACAATATTTGAAGATGTTTGCCTCACTCACCATAAACATGAAATTGAGAGGACTATCAATTACCCGGACCCATTAGTCACTTTAACCAATCACCTATACCAATCAATCAATTATATTTAATGCAATATTTACTAATGTAATATTTAATGAACTTCATTAATGTGTTCAACTATGTAGTGCCTTTTGCCAACCATTGCATCATGTGCACAAATTTGACCCAAAGCCATTTTATTACCCCCCAAACACATGCATAATATTTAATGGACTTCATCCAAAACATGTTGCATAGTGCATGGGTGTAGTTGTTGTAATATGATAAACACAAATAGCCTGTATGCATTTTGTTTCAATTTGTTAACATTAGAGCATTCTATCAAGCATCAATTCAAATTCATTTCTCATGGTAGTAGAATAAAAAGTGAAAGGAAAGTTTTTTTGTTGAAGAGCTTTGGAAGCATTAGCATATATGTTCTTTTGAGCTTACCTCGTGCTTACTCAAAAATTCACCTTCTAACCTGTTCTTTTCAAATTTAGGTTATATTTATGCAAACCAAGATTCCATAGTTGTTCCCAAAGCTTCAACCGTTGTTTGCACTACCTCCTCAAATTGAACTTGTCTCAATGAAATGCGATTCATTGTTTGCTTTAAGGTCAAATTGTAAAATAAGAGTATAGAACAAGTCTAGGTTAATACTCTAACATGAGTTTCCTTCTCTTTTGATTTGACTTGAAACTCTTCACTAATCAAAGGATCTAGAAAGGGGTTGAAACACTTGTAAAGACAACTTCTTTTGTTATTGAATAGTCATTCACATAAGTTTATAAAAAAATAACTTGTCTACAAAGTTGTAAACCTTCTTCTTAACATTATTATTATGTTTTTTTCTTCAATTTTATGATGTCAAAATTTGGAAAAATTTCCCAAAAACATTAGCCAAATTAGCCAAATTTACATTATAATTTTCTATTGGTAAAGAAATGACAAGTTTTGTCCAAAAACAAGACACTAATCATTATACCTCAACTAAAAATATAGTAATAAGAATCAACATACCTATTGAGACTAAAGAAAACCAAAGCTTACATACAACCATGCCCCACATTGCAAGGCCAAGTTTGAGACTACTCGTTGAGGCACACCAAGTCAACATGGGAGCCAAGCATGGGCAAGCCCACGCGGGACTTACCCTAGAGCAATAAGAAAGTTAGTGCCAAAAGGAACTTGGGCCTTACTGTTGAGTAAATAGACTTTGTCACCAAGACAAAGAAGAATACCCTAAAAAGAATGCAAACCCAAAAATGGGACCCAAGAATGTGGACATAGATGAGAGGGAAAAATAATGTTAATGCTAATTTTGATTATTTGTATCCAATAGAAATTGATTCATTGCCCATGTCACATCAAAACTTTTCATAATACTTTTGTTGCATTGTCGTAATTGGAATTGCGTTTATAATTAATATAGTAGTCATAATTAGAATAATAATTGTAATTGGAATAGTCATTGGCATAATTGTGGCCATAATTGCTAGTAGTTCCCTTTCTTCTTATATTTAAGGGTTGAATTTTGAATGGTTTAGCATTTGGTTTCATAACATACATGGTGTGATAATGAAAAATAGGTGGCTTATGTAAATTTTTTTTTTAAATTGCATGTTGTTGGGTGAAATTAGGGATTTTCACATAAGGTTGTGTTGCCAGAATACATTTTATTTATTTTTGGTATGAATAATTGTTTCATGCATATGTGTGATGATTCTTGCTGCATTTGCCTAGAACATAGATGTACATAATTGTGTAATGATTTAAACTTGTTGCACCCATAGTTGATAAATGGTCTTTGGTTATTGTTGTGAAATTTTGTCACCAAAAAGAGAGGGACCAACCAACAACCAGACCCCTCTAGCTCTGCTTGCTTGTGACAGAGCGAACATCAGGTACACACACATCAAAGGAACAGCATTAACAACATCACTGATCCAGATCCAAACGAGAGATTCATTACTGGAGCACAACAAACTCGCTCGAACCTCTGCAGACACACTTCCTACTCAAAACTTCCAAGATAAAAATTCATAGTTCAGATTTCACAAAAGGTCCTCGCCAACACAAGCATCCACTTTCCTAAAACGTTGATCAAGTGGTCTAACAACTATTCTGTCTACGATCGAGCTCCCCCCAAAAGCAGACCACTTGAGCTGCCTATCCTATGCATTTCCCAAGCCTCCCCGGTCTACAACCTCGATCCTCACTCACAATCTGACTTTCACCAAACTCAGGAGCTAGCCATCCTCTAGTCACCAACACAGTGGAAGAAATTCAGTAACTAGCACTCTCCTAAGCTCCTACTCAAAAATCCTTCACTTCTTCTCCCTTTCTCTCCGAAAATTCTCCTACTTCCTCTCTGTACAATTCTTGAATTGCCTAGCCTGTTCTACCTGTCCAAACTCCTCCGGACCCGACCTCAATTATCGTTGTCATCTTCGAACTTCCAAGATCCCCGTTTCAACGTTTAGCCGCATGCTCTTTGAATTGCCGTCCTGCATTCCAACCACCTCAAACCATCAATGCCAGCACCTCCTTTGCCATAATTTTGTGCCGTCATCTTCAAGTGTGGTGAGCCTCCATGATCAAACCAGCGCAGCCGCCATGCAGCATCTTAGTGATGAGAAGTAATGCGCCGCCAACCAAGTGATGGTGCAAACAAAATCAGGATCAGGATCAGAATAGCAACGTTGTTCGGTCACCCCATGTTCGGTTACATATGTCACCCCTCCGCTCCTCAAAAAGTTGAGTCCCTCAGCTCTTCAGACCTTGTGGAGTGTGATACACTTGAAGATCCCTCCGTGGTCTTTCCCACTGGTTCCCATCAGCGTCCTGAATAATGCATATTCAGCTCCCTTCATCGAAGTCCAAATTGCCAATCCCATCAGTATGCGCAACGAACAGGTATGGACCTTCCCAGCTGGCAGTCAGTGCCTTCTTCTTCCCGGGCTTCTTCATCTTGACCATCGTTTCACCAGCAACTAGGCCTTCAAAAGCTTGTTTCCCTTTTCTGGTCACATAGGCCCTTTTCTGCTTTTGTTGTGCCCGTTCCACATTAAGCAGAACATTCTCATGAATGTTGGCGATCAATCTGACCTTCTGCATGAACTGTTCTGCAGTAGTCTCCACATCCGTAGTGTCATCAACCTCGGCAGTCAATGAGTGTAAATAATTGTCAATCCTAAGGCGTGGTGTACGCCCAGTTAGAATCATGAAAGGAGAGAACTTTGTGCTGGACTGAATTCCGCATCGGTATCCAAACATAACCTTTGCTAGTTGCTCATCCCAGCATTGGCATTGTTGGGAGCTACAGACAGTACCGTCATACCATGTTTGATCGTCTTGATCAGACGTTCAGCCATACCATTGCATTGCGGCCATTGAGGTGCAATGTGTTGATGATGAATCCCGTAGTCCTTGCACATGGCGTCAAATTCTGCTGCCCATTCTCCCCCATTGTCGGTTAACACAAATTTGGGGACCCCGTACTTGCAGATCACGTCATCCTGCAGAAACTTGGCTGCTGTCTTGGCTCCATGGTCAGCCACAGCTCTTGCTTCACACCATTTTGAATAGTGGTCAATAGCTACTAGGATGTATTTGTTGCCTGATTTGGTCTCAGGCAGCGGCCCTGCAATATCCATTGCTACTCTATAGAACAGGTCACAAACGGGTATGCTCTTCAGTTCTTCATCTTCAGAGCGTATACTCCCCGTTCTCTTCACCATTTGACAATGTTGGCACACCCTCACTACAGCCTTGACAT
>Ga0116227_10011465_pt1 | contig 14882 bp, 15 predicted proteins | sample S1TSphgellanicum_FD_89693 | JGI IMG/M metagenome (GOLD analysis project Ga0116227, IMG submission 89693) | Host-associated microbial communities from peat moss isolated from Minnesota, USA - S1T2_Fb - Sphagnum magellanicum MG | ecosystem: Host-associated > Plants > Peat moss > Unclassified... | reverse complement strand
CAATTCCTGAAAAAAGACAACCAGCTCTATAACGTGAAGAATGAATACAATGGTGTGATCATAGAGAGTGGGCTTGCGGATAAACAATTCTTTTATGGTAAGGGTGCCGGTGGCTTCCCTACAGCATCAGCAGTATTGAGTGATCTGTCTGCATTGCGTTATGACTATAAGTACGAATACAAGAAGCTACGCTACCAGGAACCATCTACATTGTCTCAGGATTTTTACCTGAGGATATACGTAAGCTTCGACGGATTATTTCATGTGCCGCATTCTTTGTTCGAAGTGATAGAGGAGTGGAGCAGCAACAAAAGTCGTTGTTCGGTGATAGGCATTATCCACTTCAGTAAATTGAAAGATGAGAGCTGGTGGAAAAGAAAAAATGCATCGCTGATATTGATGCCCGATGCCTTTGTGGACTATGTCCCTGAAGAAAAAGCATCATCAGCATCAGAGTTGCTGATTGTTTAAAAGCGCTCAGCTATACCCAGGCCGAATAAAGCATAGTCGTATACCGCAGGGTCTGCCGGGTTGAGTAAGCGGAGCTGATAGGTAAGGTGCAATGCATTTTGCCAATTAGCTTTGTTCTCCTCCAGCAGGCCCAGGCGGTGGGCTACACGAGCCACGTGCACATCTAGCGGGCACACGAGCTGGCTTGGGCTTATTTTTTGCCACAGACCAAAGTCTACCCCTGCATTGTCTTTGCGAACCATCCATCGCAGATACATATTGATACGCTTACAAGCGCTCTTGCGTGCAGGTGTGGCAATATGTTTTTTGGTGCGTTCAGGATGGTCCTCATCCTCGAAAAAATAATTGTGGAAGTGAATGAGTGCCTGCTCTACAGTATCGTTTTTGTATGTGGGGGTCGGCACAAATGCGTCTTCGAGTGAATTGCATTTATTGTAGTGGGCGGTTAGGAATTGTATAAAGTAGAACAGGTCAGTAGCATTGAATGTGCGATGTGCGAAATGCATCATAGGTTTTAGGTCGGTGTCCTTATGGTTCATGATGAAGTCATGCGGAGCATTGTCCATCCAACCCATCAGCCTGCGACAATTGTTGATGATAGAAGTTCGGTTGCCCCAAGCCAAGACGGCAGCGAATAGTCCCGCTATCTCTATATCCTGCAGTTTAGTGAAGCTATGCGGGATAATGACCGGGTCTTTTTCTATAAATGAAGGCCGGTTGTAGTAAGCTACCTTTTCGTCGAGGAGTTTTTTTAATGTTTTTATATCAAATGACATGGTTGGGATCTCTTGTTCAAAACTAGGTCAAAAGATCATGGAAAAGCATTTCCCCAAATCACACTCAGTAATTAGCAACATATTTACTGTTGTAAAGCCTGTTAATGCTCATTTGAGATATTTCTTAAACAAAACGTTAGTTAGTTACAAATGCACCCAACTGGCATAATATTTCTATAACTCCTATCCTAAACTTAAGACCATGGACAGCATCAACCAACAACAGGAAGAACAAAACCATAAAGATCTGCAGGGCGCAGATGCAGGCAAGAAGATAAAGGAACTGGCAGAAGCAGCAAAAAGTTGTTTCTTTTGTACCAATATAGCATCGGGGTCACCGGTGGCAACACGCCCTATGGCTATTCAAAAAGTGGACGAGGACGGTTCGTTCTGGTTCCTTAGCGCAAAAGACAGCCACAAGAACAAGGAGATACAAAAGGATGCGCATGTGCAACTATTTTCTCAAGGCTCGGCACATTCTGATTTTCTGAGCATTTATGGCACAGCTACCATCAGCACCGACAAGCAAAAGATAAAAGAATTGTGGGAACCACTATACAAGACCTGGTTTACTGAAGGGGAGGACGACCCGCGTATAACAGTAATAAAAGTAGCAGTGGAAAAGGGCTATTATTGGGATACCAAGCATGGCAGCGCAGTGTCTTTCATGAAGACAGTGGCTGGTGCTATAATAGGAAAAACACTGGACGACTCTATAGAGGGCAACCTTGCTATGAATCAATAAACATAATAACAAAGGCTGCGATATCGCAGCCTTTGTTATATTCTTAAAATATTCCGAGGAACTTCTTTTTCTTCTTTGTCTTTTCTACCCGCACAGATAGCATCTTGGCCGGTTGCAGCGGTCGCGTGTTGGGGTCGCGTGCTACTGCTGATATCGCATCTACCACATCCATTCCCTCTACTACCTCACCAAATACCGTATAGTCACCATCCAGGTGCGGAGTGCCGCCATTAGCCAGGTAAGCAGCGCGTTGTGAAGCACTGTATTTGTGGCCCATGCGGCGTTCGTTATTATCCAGATCAGCGTCGGTCACCTTATTGCCCGTCACAATATAGAACTGGCAACCTGAAGACTCTCTTTTAGGGTTGCCATCACGGGCCATGCCTAAAGCGCCACGTTTGTGAATATCGCTATCGTTGAACTCACCGGGTACCCGATACCCGATCTCGCCATTGCCCAGCATTTCGCCGGGCGCAGCAGTTTTTGATTTTGGGTCACCGCCCTGTATCACAAAATGGGGTATCACCCTATGGAACAACGTGCTATCGAAAAAGTGTTCGTTAGCCAGCTTTACCATATTGGCTTTGTGCAGTGGGGTATTGTCATAGAGCAGCACTACTATTTTACCATAGTTGGTCACAATGTCCACCTTGGTTTGTTCTTGTGCATAGGTTGCAATACTCATCAGGGTAATGCAAAATAGGAGCAGGAGTTTTTTCATATCGGGTCTGTAAAATTTTAGAGAAGCATAATTACAAAATATCGGGCATTTATTGGTCAGCGTTTTTATCGCCAGCAGATTCGCCTCAGCGCTAGCCTTTTATCAGCAGGCCATTTTCGCTTACTTCTTTTCCTGGCACAACTCTATCAACACGCCGTTCGTGGTCTTAGGATGCAGGAAGCATACCAGCTTATTGTCTGCACCGTTCTTGGGTACTTCGTTCAGCAGCTCGAAACCCAGGGCTTGCAGGCGTTTCATTTCAGCTTCAATATTCTCCACCTCAAATGCTATGTGGTGTATGCCTTGTCCTTTCTTGTCTATAAATTTTGCAATGGGGCTATCTTCCCGTGTTGCTTCCAGCAGCTCTATCTTGGAATCGCCTGTTGCGAAAAATGCAGTGATCACGCCCTCAGTGGCTACTTCTTCGGTCTTGTAGCAAGGGGTATTCAGCAATTGCTCGAACAGTGGCAGCGCTTCTGCCATGTTCTTTACTGCAATACCTAAGTGTTCTATTTTTAGCATGCTTTATTAGTGCTTTACAGTTGTTCTTGTTTTACGTTTGCCTGCGGCAGATAAATGTCGCACCTGCTCTAAACTTACTTTTTTGCCGGCATCCCATAGGTCATGATCTCTTTGCATGTTGAGCCATAATTCCGGACTGGTGTCAAAGGCCTTTGATAAACGTAGTGCCATAGGTACACTAATGCCAGAGTGGCCATTTACGAGTAGCGATATTGTTTTGCGGGTCACATCAAGGGCATCAGCAAGATCTTGCACGCTAAGTTCCAACGCATCCATGTACATTTCTTTCAGTATCTCACCAGGGTGTACTGGTGGCATTTGACGGTTTAAAGCTTTATTGTTTAACATTGTTTCCTTTTTTTAATGATAGTCTATATAGTCGACCAGGTAAGCATCTCCATCAATGAATTCAAATATCAACCTGTAATTTCCAGTAACTGTTACCGACCAGAAGCCTTTTAATTCACCTTGTAACGGATGTAAGCCAGAGCCTGGATAATTCATATCCTGTATCCTTTGTGCGCTATTCAGCAAGGTCAGTGTATTTCTTACTTTTTTAACCTGGTCAGGACGGATCTTTGATGCATCATTTTTGGTCCAAAGCAGTTTCAATCCCTTATGTTGAATGCTCTTGATCATAGTGCAAATGTAACGTGTTACGTAACGGGTAACAAAAATATTTTGTTAAATGGCATCACCGCCTGATGATGACTTCCACCCGTCGGTTCTTATCTCTCCCTTCTTCATTGTCGTTCGTGGATATGGGGTTGGCTTCCCCCCAGCCTTGTACTTTCATCATTATTTCATCAATGCCATACTTCATTACCTCGGTCTTCACCTGGTTGGCACGTTTGTATGATAGTTGTTCGTTCACAAGTGGGGTACCCGTATTGTCGGTGTAGCCGTTTATCAGTACCACTATGCCTTTTTCGGTTACCCAGGGGTTCATGGCCTGTTGTATCTTCACTATGTCACTGTCGGTAAGTTTAGAGCTGTTGAGCGGGAAATTGATGGTGAAGATCAAGCTATCGTTAACGGGCTTTACATAGTCTTGGGAGAGCATTACAATATTCTGATCAATAAGCCCGGGCAAGCCGTCGTTGTCGAACATCAAGGTGTCGACAACGTCTGAATAGCCCAGGCGGTCGGTTTGCATGATATACTTACTGCCCTTGGTAAGCGTGATGATATAGCTGGCATCGCCCCTGTTGGATACAAAGTGATACAAGGTCTTGTTTGTCCTGGGGTCTATGATGTATATACTGGCATAAGTAAGCCTGTCCTTGCTGATGCTGTCATACACATATCCTTTCAGGGCACAAACAGACATGGGCCTGTACTTGTCGGGCATAGCAACCTCGTATATGTCGTAATCGCCCTTTACCCCTTCCCTGTCTGATGACAGGTATATTTTTTTGCCATCAAGGGTCACACTCATACTGTTCTCATCGGCGGTGGTATTTATGGGGTAACCCATGTTGGTGGGCTTGCGCCACATGGTATCGTCGTAGCGGTGGGTGACATAAATATCCTTACCGCCCATGCCTGTGTGGCCATCGCTGGCAAAGTAGAGTGTGTTATTGTCTATATGCAGAAAAGGTGCTGTTTCATTACCGGCTGTGTTCACTGCTGGCCCCAGGTTGCGGGGCGGTAACCACAGGCCATTATCAAATTCGGTCACATACAGGTCGTAGCCGCCATAGCCCCCGGGCCTGTCGCTGGCAAAGAAAAGTTCGCGGTTATCGGCAGACAGGCAAGGCATCACCTCATTGTCGGGACTGTTGATAGTAGCTCCAAAACTTTCCGGTGCGCTCCATGGGCTGTCTACATTGATGCGGTAGGCCAGGTACAGGTCGCACCCACCTTCACCCCAGCCATTCTCGCTGCGGTTCTCGCAACGGGAAAAGAACAGGTAGTGCCCGTCGGCAGAGACCATTTGTGCCGACTCCTGGTCGGGAGTGTTGAGGGGTTGACCCATATTAAGGGCCGTGTACCATCCTCCGCAACTATCTGGTTTGGCATAGTAAAAGTCTTCGTCTATGTTGTTGTGCTTGCGGGTAAAGTAGAAGGTGAGTGAATCAGATGATATTGATGGGTACATCTCCGGGCTGGTAGTGTTGATGCGTGGCCCCATATTCATCGGTGTATCGGTAGGGTGCAGCAAGGCTTCCTGCACGAACAGCGCTTGTGTCACCAGTGCCTGCCAAGATGCATTGTTATTGGCGGGCATGAACGTGTTGAGTATCAGTAATGCAGAATCGGGCTGGTTGTTGTAGAGCAGGCTTTTGGCATAAGGTTTTGCAAAAGATGCATAGCCATTCTTGCACGTCTTCATGGCCTTGCCAAATACTAGCGCGGCAGCGCTGAACTGGTGCATATTGAAATACCACTCGCCCAGTACACTATATGCATCGCTATATGATGGATATACCGTGATGGCCTTCCACATTTCATTACACGCATCAGTTTGCTGATAATGGGCGTTGAGATCTAATGCTTTTTCATAGTGGTGTGCTGCCAGTTGTGGTGGTACCTGTGCCCACGAACGGGCATACAGGAACAGAAAACATATAAACAATGTATATCTTAAACGCATGGGCAAGCCGAAAATACTCAAAAAATAGGAAGGAGGTATATTCTTCATAAATGCGAACTTCGTAAGCTACAGATAACAGGTTTTTACGAGCGTATGAATACCAATATTATAACATGCCCCAATTGTGCCACCCAATTTGAACCCACAGAGGCTTTGGCAAAGTCGATAAGGGAATCTATGCGCACGGAATTTAATACAAAGTGGAAAGATGAGGCGAAAAAAATAGAAGAGCAATACAAGCAGAAGGAGATACAACTGCAGCAACAGGCACAGGAAGCAGAAAAAGCTGCGCAAGGCCGCACACAGGATCTGCAACGTGAGTTTGAATTGCAAAAGAAAAAGATAGAAGAAGAGGCGCAACGTCAGGCTACCATAAACATACAGGCTAGCTACGAGCACAAGTTGAAACTGCTGGAGGATACCAACAAAACCAACACAGATAAGCTTACCGAGGCCCGCAACCGGGAACTGGACTTCCTGAAAAAAATGCAGGAACTACAGGCACGTGAGCAGGAACTGGAAGTAGCCATGCAGCGAAAGATGCTGGAAGAGCGCGGCAAGCTGAGTGAGCAAATAAAGAAGGAAGAAGAGGAGAAGAACAAAGTGCGCGATGCCGAGCACCAGATGCGACTGAAAGAACTAGAGAAACAACTGGACGACCAACGCAAACTGGCCGAAGAAATGCGCCGCAAGGCAGAGCAGGGCAGCATGCAGCTACAGGGCGAGGTACAGGAACTAGCATTGGAAGAGTTATTGAAAAATGCTTTCCCTTTCGATATAATAAGCGAGGTGGGCAAGGGTGTGAAAGGGGCAGACTGCATACAGACCGTGCGCAACAACTATGGACAAGAGTGCGGCAAGATCATTTATGAGAGTAAGCGCACCAAAGATTTTAGCCCCGAATGGATAGAAAAGCTGAAGGCCGATACCCGCATGTTGGGTGCCGATGTAGCCGTGATAGTAACACAAGCTATGCCGAAGGACATGGCCGGGTTCGGACAAAAAGACGGTGTGTGGATCTGCAATTTCAGTGAGGCTAAAGCACTGGTACACGTGCTGCGCGACCTGGTGATGCAGGTATACAGCGCACAAAAAAATCATGATAATAAAGGGGACAAAATGGCCCTGTTGTACAACTACCTTATCAGTGCCGAATTTGCAGGCCAATGGAATGCCATAAAGGAAGGCTTCATGAGCATGAAGATATCCCTGATAAAGGAGCGCGACCAGATGGAGCGCATATGGAAGGCTCGCGAAAAGCAACTGGACAAAGTACTGCTAAATGCCACACACATACGTGGTTCCATAGACGGCATTGCCGGTATGGAGTCGATAGATCTGAACTTGTTATCGGAAGATAGTGGGTTGATGCTGGAGTAAAGTGCTTTACTCTTATACACTCAATGCACTAATACACTCCTCGCGTATAAGCCATAGCTCGTCAGGTGTATACGGTATATCGCTATTGTCTTTCAGCCACTGTTGTATAAATTTTTGATGGCTTCCTACCTTGTAAGTGGTCACTTGCGGCGGTAGTATTTGCTCTTCAGCAAGCAGGGTGTCTATAAAATCCTTTTCTGATGATCGTTCATTAGTGGCATCGGCAATGGCACCGCTTATGCGCAAATAGTTATGCGCTTCCGGTATACCCTTCAAATTATATTGGGTGAGTACTGGTGCTACTTTAGGCATGTTAGCTGGTGTCATCAGGAATATGCCCTGGTATAGTAGCACATCGTCCCAGCCGTTCTCTATGGCCAGTTGTTTCAGTAGTGCATGCTTGGTGCCACAAGTCCCGCACTGTTCTTCAAAAACACCCAGCAGATCTTCTTTGTTTTTGTTCCGGCGGTAAGGCAAGCATTTTATATGCCCAAAAGCATCGTCGAAAGAACGGATACCCGCAGCATAAAACGCTGTGGAGAACGGCCCTGTTTCTGCTGTTATTGATCTCATTGTGGTTTTACTTCGGGTCGTTGAGGTCTGTTCTCCTTCCAATACGTGGTCCACTGCTCAGGAGTAAAAGCATCCTCCACTTTAAAGTTGCCGATCTTGGTACGGCGTAGCGCCTGTAGGTACCCCCCGCAGCCTAGGGCTGCACCAAAGTCGTTGGCGAGTGAACGTATATACGTACCTGTGCTGCACAGTACCCTGAAATGCACCTCTGGTAGTTCTATTTTAGTTATCTCGAATTCGGCTATGGTTATGGGGCGTGCATCCAGTATCACTTCTACGCCGGCCCTTGCCAGGTCGTAAGAGCGCTTGCCATCTTTTTTTATGGCAGAGTGTATGGGTGGGGTTTGCAGTATGTCGCCGGTAAATTGCTTGGTAGCCTCGTATATCTGTTCGTTGGTAATGTGGTCGTAAGGTTTCTCCTGCTCGGGTTTACCTTCCAGATCGTAGGTAGGGGTCACCGCACCCAGGTGTATGATGCCTGTATATTCCTTAGGTAGTTGCTGGTAGCCACTTATTTGCTTGGTCATTTCGCCGGTGCAGCAAATGAGCAGGCCGGTAGCCATAGGGTCGAGCGTGCCCGCGTGGCCAATTTTGGCACGCATAGCTATTTTTAGTTTGTGTATGGCATCAAAGGAGGTCCATGTATATGGCTTATCCACCAGCAGTACGGCGCCGGCTTTTAACTCCGCAAGTAAGGGCAAATTCTTCATTGGTGCAAAGATAATGCGGTAATTCGGCAATGCTACCATACGACAATGGGATGGCAGCATCTTCAGGAGATCGTATCATATCATTCAATTGCCATATTCATTTTCTTATATGGCACAATAGATATACCACACCAAATATCAATTATCTTTACAGCTTATGAGTTTTTTCAGGTCGGGGCGCAGGCCCTTTTTGATAGCGGGCCCCTGTAGTGCAGAATCGAGGGAACAGGTAATGGAAACAGCGGCAGCTTTGCAAAAACTGCCTGTGCACTTGTTTCGTGCCGGTGTGTGGAAACCCCGTACCAAGCCAGGCACTTTTGAAGGTGTGGGCGAGGTGGGATTGGAGTGGCTGCGCGAAGTGAAAGAAACGCACTGGCTGCCGGTAACGGTAGAGGTAGCAGAGCCCCGCCATGTGGAGCTGGCACTAAAATACGGTATAGATGTATTGTGGATAGGTGCACGCACCACGGTAAATCCCTTCCAGGTGCAGCGCATAGCTGATGCACTGAAGGGGGTGCATATACCAGTGATGGTAAAAAATCCCGTAACGCCCGATGTAGATATGTGGCAGGGAGCCATAGAGCGTTTCGAGCAGGTGGGTATAGACCAGATAGCTGGCGTACACCGTGGGTTCACGGGATACAATTCCCCCGGTAGCAACCGCAACCACCCTAATTGGCCCATACCCATAGAACTAAAGAGAAGAAAGCCGGAACTATCTATATTTTGTGACCCCAGCCATATTACCGGCCGCAGGGATGCTATTGCAGAAATGTCTCAGCGTGCTATGGACCTTCACTTTGAGGGGCTGATGATAGAAACACACCCGCACCCCGATGCTGCACTAAGTGATGCTGCACAGCAGATAACCCCGGCAGCACTTGGACAACTACTGCAAAAGCTGGTACTGAAAAACGAGTACAGTGCAGACATGACCCGTGGCATGGAGCTGGAGTACCTGCGCCAGGTGATGGATAGTATGGACGCAGAGATACTGGACCTGGTAGGCAGGCGCATGCAGCTGAGCGAACAGATAGGTACATTGAAGAAAGCAGCCAACATGACGGTATACCAACCCGAACGCTGGCGCGAAATAGTCGATAACCTTACTGCACGCGCAGTTGGTTCTACAAATTTGTCGCAGGAATTCATCATCAGCCTGTACGAGGTGATACATCATGAGAGTATTAAGAAACAACTTGCTATATTGCAGCAAACTCCAGATACCAATAATAAATAACCCCTACGCACAACTATTACATTAAGCAATGGCCCTCAAGCAGCATCTTGACGAGAAAATAAGGTTTGACCAGCAGGTGGATAATTCACGTTCTTACGTGCTGCCGTTCATAGAAAAGACAGTACCTATTGGTGCCGGCACCAATGTGCTGGAAATAGGTTGTGGCGAAGGTGGGGTATTGCTTCCATTTGCTGAACGCGGTTGCCATTGCGTGGGTGTGGACCTGAACCCTCTGCGTATAGATATAGCCAATGATATATTGGGCAAAGAAGTGGCTTCAGGCAAAATGGAATTCCTGTACAAGAACGTTTATGATGCTGATTTCCTGGAGCGGTTCAAAGGCTTTTTTAATGTCATCATCTTAAAAGATGCTATAGAACACATACCTGAGCAGGAAAAATTTATCCCTTACCTCAAGAACTTTTTGAAACAAGGCGGGCAGATATACTTTGGTTTTCCGCCGTGGTACATGCCTTTTGGCGGTCACCAGCAGATATGTGAGAAGAAGATAACCAGCATGCTGCCCTGGTATCATATACTACCCAACTTTCTATACCGGGGCATATTGAAACTTGCCGGTGAGAACGATGGTGTGCTGAAGGAATTGGGCGAAATAAAAGATACCCAGATCACTATAGAGCGTTTTGAGCGTATACTGAAAAAGAGTGACCTCAAAGTGCTCAACAAAACGCACTACCTAATAAACCCTATATATAAGTACAAGTTCGGCCTGCAACCGCGCAAACAATGGGCGCCCATTACCTACCTGCCCTACCTTCGCGACTTTGTGACCACTTGTGTCTATTATACAGTGGGGTAACACTCACCCAATGATAAATAACCCCCTAAGAAAGTGTAAAGAAATATTTTTTTCGGAAGTGACCGAGATGCCCCCATTATTAGGCGTCTCTCACATCCCGTCTTTAGATGGATTGAGAGCTGTATCTATTTTGCTTGTTCTTGTCTATCATGTCATGATAAAGATGACCATCCATAATTTTAAGGGCGATTTCGGGGTCGATATTTTCTTCGTTATCAGCGGCTTTATCATTACTACCTTATTGTATAAAGAGCGTATCAATAAAGGCAATATCTCTTTGAAAAGGTTCTACATCAGGAGAAGTTTAAAGATCATTCCTATTGCCTACGCTTACCTGGGTATTGTAGTATTGTTGAATTTTCATTACCATTTTACCCACCTCAAGGATATTGCCTCCGCTGGATTATTTATAAAGAACACGCAATTTATCCCTACTCATTTAGATCTTTCTACGGGCCATTTCTGGTCACTATCAGTTGAGGAGCAGTTTTACATTATATTTCCATTCATCCTGGTTAAAAGTAAGAGGAGTTACCTTCTTATTATCTCGCTATTATTGATATTGCTCCCGGTCTTATTTATTTACGAAGACAGAAATTCCGGCATATTTGGAAAGCAGGAGATGCATACTTTTATCGAGTTATTCCGGTATAGCACTCCTATTTTAACGGGCGTTCTATTTTCGCTGCTGATCTTTAAAAAAGTGATCAGAAAAAGAATATATCCCAATAATCTGGCTACTAATCTTCTTCTTCTCGGCGCAGCGTACTGGGTTTTTAGTTATGGAGGCGACTACTTTAATTATTATAAATACCTCGCCAGTTCCTTATTGATAGCACTAGTTGTTGTCAACAATGCTATTCCCTCTAATGATCTGTTCTTTAAATTTTTGAACTCGAAGATAATGGTGACAATTGGGCTAGCTTCTTATTCCATATATGTATGGCAGCAGATATTTTTGTTGCAAGTACCCTGGGAATATTCATTTAAGAATGGAAATTCTGTTAGCTTAAATGTACTGGCAATGATAGTCGTTGCGTTTTGTTCCTATTACTTTGTCGAAAGGAACATTGCGAAATATAAGAGCAGGTTTCGGTAGCAGTGTGAAATGTTGTCTGCTAGAAAGCTAAGTCTGGTCTTTGTTATTAATGTAACCACGATAAAACAAAAATGGCCCGGAATCCCGGGCCATTGTATACTAAAAAATATAGAGTGCAATTAGATATCCATCTTCTCACGCAGGTTCGCCGGTATAGCGTTCTTGTTGAGTAAGAAGGCTGTGGTCTTGTAACGCACATATGCTTTGCTCACGTACAGGTATCCTTTATAGTCGTTCTTCTCGCCCCAAGAGTTCTTTACTTTATAGTATTCTTTACCGTTCTGGTCTTTGGCAAGGCCTACTATGTGCATACCGTGGTCGTCGGTAGTGCTGTAGTTGTCGTAAGCCATCTGGCGTACTTCAGGAGTTATATCCTTTTCAGGTTTAGGGCCATCGAACATGTATTTCTTTTCACTGTCGTCCATGTCTTCATAGTCCTTCACGGGTACAAAGGCTACGCCGTTCTTCCAGCTAAATGATTTTTCACTTACGTCTGCTGCCCATGCTACAGTGTAGCCATGTTTCAGTGCATTGTCTATTATTGTAGTGATGTCGGGCAACTTTACATTGTATACCTTTTGAAAGGTCCAGTTGTCAGGCACCATTAGCATGGTCTTCTTGTAGTAGGGGGCTGTGGTAAATGAAGAAAGCTCTACATAATCTTTAGGGTTGATACCCACCATTTCTTTGGCAAAGCTTTGGGGTGTGTAGGTCTTACCATCATATTCAAAATGATCGGGTACAGCGCCAAGATAAGTATCCAGTACTGCCTGGAAGGCTTGTTTCCATACTGGTGTCAGCTTACCATTGTGGTTGGCAACTACAGCATCCAGCATAGCTTTCAGTACACCTTGTAGTTCGCCGAACTTGTTCTTTTCGGTACCGTAGTGCAGGCCGCTGTACACACTCTGTGGCATAGCGCCATATTGAGCATACATATTTATTACGTCGTGGCACTCACCACCATCGCCCCAGCTCATACCGCCGTGCAGGCGCACATAAGTATCGGCTTTGTTGATGTATACCCAACGAGCGCTGTAAATAGGCGATAGCTCTACAGGCTTCTTGCCCAGGCGTATCATCTCACTTTCCAGGAAGGAGTTGGTAGAATAGCTCCAGCACGTACCTGAACTGGCCTGATTCTTTACCGATGTATTCTCCAGGTCGGTTATGGTGGTGAATACATATTTCTTTTTAGCGCTGTCGCTTTTGTTGTTCTCCAGCTTCTTCACCAGGTCGTCCTGTGCAGTGGCTATAAGAGGAAGTATGGCCGCAAGGACCAGTGCAAATTTCTTCATATTACTTGATCACTATTTTTAAGATGGGTGTAAAAGTAACAAAAAAGCTATGTATTAAAGCACCGGCAGATACTAAAAACCCCATCGTGGTGGGCCACGATGGGGTTATGTTTGGGGGGATTTTTAATGGCTTGTACTACAAAGCCGAATCTGGGCTGTAGCGCATCTGCCAGTTGGCGGTGTATTGGCGTACAGTTTCGTTGATGCTCGCAGTATCTTCTGCATGTTTCTTTTCCCATTTTTCCATCATGCCTGGTCTGTTATTCCGGCAATGGCGGGCCTTGCCGCGGAAGCCTCCGAACAATATCCTGGTAAGTACCAATATGCCTACTGCCTGTAGTAAGGTCACTGTACCTAAGTGAAATACTGCGGGAATAATAGCGTTCCATAATACCATAACAAGTGAGCCTACGATAAATGCTGCCGCGATACCGAATAGTATAAAGAAGGGGGCGCGTTTCAATTTTCTGTTCATAAATATTTTGTTTTTTAGTGTGAGTATTTATTTATGAAGTCAAAATTAAGTACCAGCTGTAGCGTACGGAAAGCGTTTTCGGTGATGGAAAGCAGAAAGTAGGTGAACGGCATAAAAGAAAAGGTAAACAGTGAAGACTGTTTACCTTTTATGGAGAAAGCATAGCATTAAAATTATTGCGCTTTAGGCTTTGTTATTTTAAAGCCTATCATCAGCCGCACATAGGGTTGTGTGTACAAGCTCTTAATGTCTGAATTTTTGACATTGCCCAGGCCAGCTATATTCTGCTGCACAAGGCCGTCTATCATCCAGCGCGGTGTTAAAGAGTACGAGAACCCAAGCAGGTAACCGAAACTGAACACATTGCCTGTTTGTATATTGTATGAAGGGTTCGCAAGCGTTAAGTAAGGTAGTGCGGTGTGCGGTATCACATTATTGATGCCTGGTGGGGTTGGTGCAGAAGACCCGCCCGGAAGTGTGTAAGACACGCTGCCCGGACTGCTGCTGTTGTTGAATGTAGTATAGCTTGTTGAATCTTTGGATAGGCTTACCATCTTACTATACGTCATTGCTATACCAGCCAGTATAGATAGGTTCTTAGTGGCCTGGTAGCTGAACATCACAGGTATCTCTATTTCCATATAGCTATGTTGTGCTATGCTGTGACTTACCTTAAAAGAATCTCCTCTTTCAAAATAGTTGTACGAATAGGTGACCTGGTTGCCTATGACAGATGTATGAGAAGCAACGAACGATGTATCCAGCTTGTAATAGTACTTGGCCGGGTCTACATTAGTGTTTTTTATGCCGGCGAACTTAATGCCGGGTTGCACAATAATGGCAGCCTTTTTAGAGATATTGTATTTCAGGTAAGGTGCCACATCATACTTGCTGGCCATTACACCTTTAGTGCCTGTTTCATAACCGGCTTTTAATCCAAATTCCAGGCGACTTGGCTTTTTATCTTTCGCTACAGCTTCGCCAGCTGCACCGTTATTGTTCCCGGTACCTGTTGCAGGCAACACTATAGTGGTAACGGTCTCGGTGAACATGGCTTTGTTTTGCTGTGTATGCGCATTGCTGGCAACTATCTTCTGTGGTTCTATGGATGAAGAAGTGGTCACTGTTTTAGCAGGAACTACTGCTGCTGCTAATTTTTGCTCATTAGCTTTCTGCTCAGCTTGTGCGGCCAGTACATTGGCAGGTACTTCTGATACTACCTTTATATTGTTCTGTTTAGAGGCTACTGTCTCTATCTTGGTATTCTCTTTTTCTGCAGTTTTCGTGGTTATAACGTCGACCTTATTTTTCTTTGATGTGCTAGTTGTTTTCGTTGCAGCGACATCATCTTTTGCAATGGTTGATGGTTTAGTATCATTTACTACCGCAGTGGTATTTGCAGGTATGCTACTTGTTGCGGTCATTGGAGCCACACTTGCAACTACAGTATTATTAT
>Ga0116227_10011464_pt1 | contig 14883 bp, 6 predicted proteins | sample S1TSphgellanicum_FD_89693 | JGI IMG/M metagenome (GOLD analysis project Ga0116227, IMG submission 89693) | Host-associated microbial communities from peat moss isolated from Minnesota, USA - S1T2_Fb - Sphagnum magellanicum MG | ecosystem: Host-associated > Plants > Peat moss > Unclassified... | reverse complement strand
TCCTTGGGAGAAATGCTTGGTAATGGCCATGCGTCTCTCCGGGAAACATTCCTTGGGAGAAATGCTTGGTAATGGCCATGCGTCTCTCCGGGAAACATTCCTTGGGAGAAATGCTTGGTAATGGCCATGCGTCTCTCCGGGAAACATTCCTTGGGAGAAATGTTTAGTAGTCACCAAACGTCTTTCCAAGAAACATTCCTAAGGTGAAATGTCTGGCAACCACCTGGCATTTCTCCCGTAGTCTCTTTCCACCAAAGACGTCAAAAATATTTCCCACATAAATTAATGGTGTAAGGTTTCTCCCGCAAAACTGATCAATGGCCAAAAATGGTGTGTTTCTGGCGATATTTTAATTCTTGTCTATTCGGGGATTTTTCATTCTTTTCAATTTTAGACCATAATGTATATTACATGAATGCTCTCATTAACAAATAAATTATGTCCAAATTGTGCATCCTTAATATTTGCTAGAAATTCATAATAGCTTGGCAAAGAAATTGATGTTAAAGAAGCAATTACATATACTGAGATGTAATTACTCAAATGAAAATAGTACAAAACATGAAGAGAAAGGAATCAAGTAGATTTTGAAAAGGAATTTTGGCCTGCTTAATGATAGATAGGAAAACTTACTATGTTGAAGCACAACCTCAATAGAACACATGAAAATATTTGTGTTATTGACCTAGCAAATAAACATTAGCATCTTATAGTGCATAAATGAAAATGTATGTCTCCTGATCTATGATCGTTTAATTTCTATAGAAAGCTACCTATGGTTCCAAATGTTTCAAGCCCTTCATACCTTGTGTGGATTTGAGTTTGGTCACGTAATTGGAAGATCTATTCAGTCCATTGCATTTGGTTGGTTCCATTGTTTTGTGGTCAAAACCTAAATTCACAAACTTTTAGGTGTTATGATGAAACTACATTTGGTACAATTTGAGCAAATCATATATATGTGCCAAGGAACAAAATTCTAGGCCCTTTTGCATTTAAAATTATAGTGTTCTTTCTCCCTAACAAAAAATTGACAAATTGTGCTTAACATATCATATTGACATAAAATCTTTAATTTGAGAAGTGTGTTATTGTGGATACATAGGAAGTAAATCATGAAAATTGTATGGAGAAGGCCTAAAATCATGCGACTCTCAAAGAATTGGAATGATGAATTTAGAAAATGACATACTATTTAGGTGTAGTCCTGTGTGGATTGTTGCCTATCCTTGGATGAAGACATGGGGATTGGGAATCTGCATTGCCTCTTTCCGTTGTTTGTTGTTAGGCTTTATGTGACCTACAAGTTCAAAAGGGACTTTAGCATGAGCGAGGGAAATGAAAAGGTTATTTGTGTGATGGAAACATGGCTTCATTTGCATTATAAAGAGAGACCAGGAATGAAGTAAACATGGAAAGAAGATAGAGGGAATGAGAGATCAACTTTGCACAATGAAAAAAGAAGAAATGAAGAGTGAAACCTAAACATTGGTTACTTGATTGTTGGGAGTGTTAGTTCAAAAATGTTGAACCAAAAATCTTTTGAACTATATGTTCTTTCAATGGTGCGGTGCAAGTTGGAAAACATTGACAATTAGTTGCTTCATGTTGTGTTCATCTACGATGTTTGTTGTGGAATTCTAGACACCCATTGCCTTCCTCCTTTGAAAATAGTTGCACGAGATTCATCCAGCCTAAAGGAAAACTCACAAACTCAACCCTTCCCTCACAAACATGACCAATGGCTTCATTTACCTTCATGAATATTTGCAAGCACGCATTATACATCAAGACATTAAAGTATTTAACATACTCCTTGACAAAGATTTGAACCCAAAGATTGTAAGCTTTGGATTGGCACAATTATTTCTAGAAGATATAAACCACTTGTCAACTGCCCATATTGTTGGAAGGATGTACATTTTTCCACTTGTCAAAACCAAGATATGATGTTGTAATGATTTTATGACTAGATGTACACATTTGGATCTTTTGAAAATAATTGAATGATTAATCTTTGACACCATTGAAACTAAATTTTCAACACATTTTGCACATAAATTTATATACTTGCTACTTGTTTAGTTTAGTTTTTCTTGTAGGGGGTATTTGTCACCCGAATATGCTATTCTTGGCAAACTCATTGAAAAGGTGGATGTATTCAGCTATGGGGTTCTTCTCTTGGAGATTGTGAGTGGTTGCAAGAATATTGATTTATCTTTGGAAACAAACAAAATTTACCTTCTTGAATGGGTAAATGTATGTACGCTTAATTTTTATAAAAAAATTAATTAATAACCTAATTATATAATGTAATATTGTGGGGCAAGATGCTAAATCATCAAGCCAATTGCTTGAAATGGTTATTTATTATAAATTTAACATAAGGTTAATAAGGATCAATAAAACCATTATCACAAAGATGAAACCTAGGTTATTTGGTGTCAGATTTTGAAAAGAATTGGGTAGCAATATTTTCCCCAATTACATCATATTAAAAATTTAAAAGTATTGTCATTGAGATGAATCCAATAGCCATAAAAGGGATTGAAGAAGCTCTTGGTGATGTTTAGATCACAAATCAAAAAATCTAAACTTCATGTTGGTGGGCAATTGAAAATTAACACTCAAATGGGTAAGTTAATATGGTTAGGTTTATAACTTACATCCACGGCTTCAATTCATTTTTTTGATCAAAGGCTTTGTATAATCTAAAATGGAATGCTTTGGTGAATAATTATTAACAATATGCCCATTTTCCATGCCAATTTACCAAGAAGGCTCACTTATATTTTGATTGAAAATGATGTTGAATTGAAAACAAGGTATTTGTTTATAGTTTAGAAGTAGATTTTATTTGAAATTTTTAGAAAAAAAATTATTATGCCCTCAAAAAAATTCCTTTTTTTTAATCATCATTCCTATACATCTACATAGCCACTTGGCACCCCTGCAGCTTGGCAAGAAGTGGCATAGGTTGGGTACCTTCTGCATTGCTAGTGTCATATACGACGGGACAGTTCGCCTCTATTTGCGAAAGAACGTCGGACATGAACATCATCAGCAGCGCAACTGCCAGCGACATGGAAGGGTTGGCAATCAACAGCATGTAGTTGCGCCCCATGACAAGGAATACAACGTGACTGTACAAAGAAACAAAGGGTCCAGCAGGGCCTGCAAATTGTGTTGTGAATCTCTCCCTTCTTCTTGTCTCCACAGATGCAAAGAGTAGAGAATGTTGAGGATTTGGCGGAAGTAAAAATCTTCAGAGCAATCGTATTAAAGCCCTTCTCCAGCAATTCTCAAACCACTCCTGTTAGTAGAGAAACAGGAATTTCGCGAGGTACTATGCACCTCAGGAGGGGTTACTAACCTGATTGCAATTTCAAGATGTTTGAGTGCAAGTTGCGAGATTACGAAAGAGGTAGCGGAGGAGGCCTGTCCCGGGCAGTGCCCTTGAGGTGCTTTAAATATCCTAGGCTTTGAGCAGTTCGGTGCCTTGGAAGTTTCTCTGTTTGCTTCCATTTTTTTGAAACATAATTAATTTTTTCCTGACGAATCGGTATCCGAAAATCCGATACGAAATCGGTACGACAAACGGTACCAAGACCAAAGAGGACGCGTCTAAAAGGCGTAGAATTTCCTCGCTTTGATCTGTCAAAGGTGACAATTGATGTACACGCAAAGAGTCGATGTGATTATAAACTAATATTACGGGAACTGAGTTACCTACGTAGTACGCACTAATAAAAGCCTCTGAGTCCTGGCGCAATATGGGTAATAACTGTTTCGCTGGCATGTATTATGGGAATCCTTTGCTCTGTCGTCTCCACGACATCAGTCTCCGGTCTGACCTTTGTGGGAGACCGCTGTCACGATAATATGGGTACCTGCAGTTGTATCGGTCACCATACAACTGTCAACCAAGGAAGGAAGCGTGATGAATTAATAGTGTCTCTTTTTTAGAATGCCTCACGCCAAAATTTTACTACTTTGCAATAAGGTACATATTCCTGGTTTGCTCAAGAAAAAAAGAAAAAAAAGATTGAAGTTTAGGCGAGTTCAACACAAAGTTGAACCGAGGACAATAGGGAAAGTTAGGCTGGATTTGTGGATTTCCAGGAAGTGTTGCTCGGAAGGAAATCCTATTCATGGGTTTAAGGTTCATTTCCCTTCCATCCAACGCAAACCTGTCACACATTCTGCTCTGGTAGTTACAGAGGCAGCCAGTGATTTTCTTCACCAATCAATCAGCTGTACGAGATTCTGACTACTGCTGTGCTACTGCTTGTATTGTTGTTGCATGGCTCCATAAGTCAATTGAGCTGTTTGTCCCAAATGTTTCTTCTGTCCCAACTCAACTAGCTGCAGTTTTCATGCAAGAAGTTGACACACCTGCCGATTACCGTACAACCTTCGCAGATTCCACACAAATTATTTTATTTTTAAAATGTTGAAACATTCACCCAAAAAAAATTGTTTTCAAAGAACAGAATTTTCGTGAAGGGAATGATTGGATATGTTGGAATATTTAAGAATAATCTTATTGACATGGAATCTTTCTAATTATTTGTTGACAGACATGTGTTGAAGCGCCCATGTACTTAGTATTGCAGTGGATTTCACATAATTTTGGTGGGCTGCGGCGTCCCCGTCATCGCTTTAGGCTGAAGATTCTCCACCAAACTCACAACTACAGCTAGTCATCCAGCAGCATCCAATCAACTTCACAGGTGTAAGCATGTCAGAGGAGGAAGGTCGCATGCACTCTCTATGCCTGCAACTCCCATGTGTCAGCCAGTCATTTTTTGGGGGTGAAAAATCCCCAAAAAGCGAGACAAATTTCTGTAAAGGGAATGCTCTGTTCCAAATTTTCATTTAAAAAAAGGAAAAATCGCCAAATTGCGACAGAAAACTGGTTTTGCTGCAGAGGGTGTCCCAGATTCATGCCTACTGGCTATACATTTAAGACTTTTCTGGAAAAGAGTCAAAGAGTCGCGAGTTAAGTTGAAATCTGCCTACCGATGCTTGCCACTCTGGGTCCACGAAGGAATTGAAAAAACAAAACATTGCTGTCGGTCTTAGATGGTGGTGCAAGTGGCTTCATAATGTTGAGCACATAGACTGGAGCTTCACCTTTGGAAAATGTACAAAGGAATTGATTGGGACAATTTCATCGACTTTATTACATTTGAGGTAATGTGCAAGCAGAAGTCATGAGAACCAACCCTGACTCCTTGACAGCAAGTGAGGCAACAAGGAAACTGTGGGAGATGCCAAATACCACACTGAATAGAATCTCTGATTAAATACTGAGCATTGAGGATGCTTGAGCCTGAAATTTGGACCTGTTTTCTCATCTGTGGTTGTTCTACAAAATCATTATCTAACATCTGTTGTCCCACATGTTTAACAAATCCATCCTTTGTTTCACTATCAATCTGTGAACATTTTATGATGATGTGTCCTCTAACTCTACAAAAAGCAAAGATTTTAGAAAATGTTTGAGCTAACCTAGTTGAATCCTCATAATAAAAATTTCTACGTTTTGGATTCTTTCTATTTGTTTTGATTCTTTTGCTTGTGTTATTCATCTGAGGTGGTAATGCCTCCTCCAAAACATTCACTTGTGCATCATCATACACACAAGTTCTTGGGTAAATTACATTTACCTATTTTGGAATAATAAGATTGTAGTTATTTTCGACGTCCCAGTACTGTTACTGGTTCATGATATTTTTGTGATGTTGACTGGTACACAAATGGTACATTTGTGTGTTTGTTGTAATTACTTCACCAACTATTCACACATTCCGGACTTGAAGAATTTCCAAGGTCTGTCAATAGTAATTTGTTCCTTAGATTTTTCTCGTCCCCATGTTTTTGAACAATAGATAGTGCTTGAAAAACATGGATATCCCCTTCTCTTGGGTATACTGCAGACTTGATCCCCATCACTAGAGATTGCTTTTTATAACCAAGAAATCTATGTGGACCCCCTGTCCATATTTCTCTTTTTGCTCCAATTCCTACTGAAGACATTTGATGTCTTGCATGTCGTTCTTCTATTTGCAAACTTATGGGTTTCAAAATTGTACCCGTATTCGGTGTTTCATATACTTCCTAATCTACATCCTAATTTTTTTCAAGATTGGAATTCATGTTTTACTTCCTAGCTTCTTGATCCATTTGCCTTTACAAACTTTGACTCACCATTCGATTCATATTGTTGTGCAAATCTTAAATTTGTTTTGTTTCTTGGTAGATAATTTTCAACTTAAACCTTTATAGCCTTCATTGTTTAAATCTTTGTCTTCTATTTTCCAAAAAATTCAGAAATCTAAATCTACCATGAATAATATCTCCTCTTCCAATTTTCAAAATCTATAGAAAACAATGCTTTCAAAATAAATCCAAAATTACTCAGAATATTGTTGTCGCTTTTTGTTTCAAAAAAAATTGTTCTCAAAATGGTCGCCAAATGGTAGGCGTAGATCTTATCCTAGAATTGTTCTCCGCCTAGTTAAAATAATACAAACTTCATTTCAATTATTCATTTTAACATTTGAAATCTATGGTTTTAATATTCAAAACAATTTTGGTAGATTATTTCTACACAATTTCGTTCTTATAACTATTGTTCACTCTCTTAAATTTTATTTTTTCTTTAAAATAAGTTTTTTGGTTAGAATATAGTTAGATTATTAGAAAACCAAAAAAAAAAAATATTTAGAATAAAATTCATATTTCTTTATCAAACCCACACTTTTTTTTTTATTCCAAATTGAATGGTGAAAACACATTAAAAGTGAGCCACTTTGTTCAAAAAAGGTGATGTATAACAAATATTATAGTACATAATAAGTTTAAATGTTAATGGCATCCTTTGACTAACTTAAACACAAGCAAAAAAAATTTAGAATTTGCACAACATTTTGGAACTCAAAGTTCACTTTGAATCAAAATTAATCTTGATCCAATAGTCAGACGAGGAGGATTGAATAAAATCAATGAACATAGAATATATAATTTATAGTTTTTTTACGGCCATAAGGCTTCATGTTTGTGATTTATGAAACATTACCAAATAAAAAAAAATTGAAAAATAATGTAATGCCCATCTATAAAATCTCCTCCTCTTTGATATGGTAGTGGTTTTTCTTGAAAGGAAAATATTATTATGCATTCATTGCTAAAAAAATGTAAAACAACACAATTTTTGAATGTAATTTCATCCAAAAATTTTAAAATTTTAAATTGTTCAAGATTTAATTAATGTATATCAATATCATGCACCATAAAAAAATTCACCCAAGAATTTCGTCGACAACTTTACTTTTTAAATACATATTCAAAATTTCAAATTATGTGATGGGTAACATTTGGTCACAAATATACTCCATATATTATAAAAAAATCAATATTTGATTGAATTTTCAAATTAATTGATTAGATTGAGTCTAAAATTAATCAAATATACTTAAAACAAGTAAAAAAATCCAAGATGTGATGTCCACATGTTACCAAAATTTTTAATTGTACAAAGATTATACTTGTGATTACAATTTTTGTGAGGCTTAATGTGCTTTCACATGTAAAAAATTTGTGGTCTTAAAGGTAGAAATCATAACTGAAAACATGAAAAATTTGTGGTTTCAAATACCAACAAAACTCTAAACTCATAATGTGTCTCTATTTTAAACTCCAATAGCTTTTTAAAGTTAAATTTGTGTAAAAAATTAAATTGCCTTTAAACTCCAACAAATTTTAGAACTACATCTTAAAATCTCTTTTCCCAAAAGTAATTCAAAATCAAATGACCAACAGTTTTAATCCTATTTAGTTGATCAAATGCATTGTTGCATCCCTGCCCTATACTAATTAATCATTGCCTTGTTGAGTTTGTTCCATTCACTGGGTAACACCCCCTTAATGTGCTCCCCCCTTAGTGTGCTTTGCGCTTTATGCCAAAAAAAATGGATTGTTTATTAACATGTATGAATATACTTGATTGTAATTCACATACACAAACAATGTGTGTTTTTTTATTTTAGAATATGAAATAAGTAATGTTATGATTTATTATAATTTTCATACTAAAACAAGACCTAAATATGAAATTGCAAAACATAAGCTTGTGTCAATTCTAGGGAAAATATGAAAACATTTTTTTGCTAAAATCATGTCATTTGATGTGCACATACCAAAAAACATGATTTTGAATTATGATAAATTGGAATTCCATTTCTCACAATGAGATGAATAATTAAATAAACAACTTAATTTAGGGAGATTCCCTACTTGGTATTTTTTTCCATAAAATGTGTTTATGCCTAATTTGACATTGCATATCCAAGCCATGTCTTGACATTTTTGGTATATTCATTAAGAGACATAGTTGCAAGATATGTGGTATTGTCTTTTATTTGAAATGTTGTGTAGCCTAGGTAGAGTGGGCATATTGGATCCCATGTGGAGCAAGCATATTGGCTAAAATGTCTTGGAATGGGGGCGGCCAACCTCCTTGAGCAAAAACTATTACAAAGATGCATAGATCCCAACTCTAGTTCAATTTTGGGGATCTCCTTTTGAACACCCATGACATGTGCCATGGCATGTAATGTATGTGACTTGATATTATGAAGATGGTTTATTGAACATTAATGTGGATGTTATTCCATTGACATAATCATCACAATTTACATGCATGGTTAACTTTAAAAGACAATGTTCACATGACAATAAAGGCTAGGAATTTGATGTGGATTTTGTGAGTTCAATGGATTGTTCTTTAACATTTCCAATACACCTCAACACAAATTTAGAGGTCTAGCATTTTTCATGACAAGATGATGTGACTTTACTTGGAATGATCACAAAAGTCTCTTCAAGAATTCTAAATTTTTTTAGCATGTACCAATGTAGTCTTATAACATGTTATGCCTTCAATTTAAATATTTGATAAATATCTTTGAGAGTTTTAATAGTCAAATATTCAATGTCAATAAATTCATTAAATGGAGGTTTTTTTAATGATATATTGATGAAAAAATTTAACAAATAATAAACAATGAAGTGTGACCCACATTAAATTTGTGCATGAATTAGGTGGTTCAATTAACTAGACACAACTAGTTTCAAATTCAATTACAAATTAATTGACATGTTTGTGGGCTTAATAATTGTTTTTCTAATAATTTCAAATAAAATCTACTTCAATTTTCATATTATAAACAAGAAAGTTGTAATTATCAATTTGACATCAATTTTATCAAAACATAAATGAACCTTTTTAGTAAATTTGCATGGACAATGGGCATGTTGACAATTATTAGTCACCAAAACATAAAACTTTACATTTACTAAGCTTTTGATTGGAAAAATGTATTTAACATGCGGATGGAAGTCATAAACCTAATCATATTAAATTAACAATTTCAAAATTAACTTTCAATTGTCCATCAAAATGAAGTTTAGACTTGCTGATTTCCCACTAAACATGACCAAGTGGTGCTTCATTCCCTTTTATGGCTATTGGATTCATTTCAATGATAGCAACTTAAAAATTTTAATATGATGTAATTGGGGGAAACATGGTTACCCAATCCTTTTCAAATTTTGACATCCAAATAACATGGGCTTTCATATTTTTCATCATTGTTTTACCTATTGATGCCTATTAAAGATTTATGTTGAATTTAATAAATAACCATTGAAACCAATTGGGCTATTGAATTGGCATCTTGGCCCCACAATATTAAATTCTATAATTATGTTAACTTGATTTTAAAAAAAACTAAATGTACATACACTTACCCATTCAAGAAAGTAAATTTTGTTTGTTTCCAAAGACAAATCAATATTCTTGCGACCACTCACAATCTCCAAGAGAAGAACCCCATAGTTAAATACATCCACCTTTTCACTGAGTTGGCCAAGAGTAGCATATTCAGGAGACAAATACCCCTTACAAAACAAAAAAATTGAACAAGTAAGAAATATATTTGAATTTGTGTGCAAAGTGTGTTGAATATTTAATTTCAATGGTGCCCAAAAGCAATTATTTATTTGTTTCCATATGACCTAGACGTGTACATTTAATCATGGAATCATTGTAACATTATATGTTGGTATTTAAGAGTGGAAAAATGTACATTGTTCCAGCAATATGGGCGGTTGACAAGTGGCTTATATCCTTTGGAAATAATTGTGCCAATCAAAAGTCTGCAATTTTTGGGTTCAAATCTTTGTCAAGGAGGATGTTAGCTCCTTTGATGTCTCGATGTATAATGTGTGGTTGCAAATATTCATGAAGGTGAATGAGGCCATGAGCAATTCCCACACATGTGTTAAATCGCATTGTCCAATCCAAGAATAAAACATTTTTATTTGTTGGCCTGCAAACACCGAAATGTTAACAATGATTAATCATAAGGTATTAGATTATCACACATGCATGACATGCAAACCATTAAGATATCATCAACATTTCTATGACATGGAAATATACCATGACCTTAAGTTGAAATGTCATACCCCATAGAGCTTCAGCAAGGTTTTTGTTTTCCACATATTCAAACACAATAAGTCGTTGTGTGGCTCGTAGAGTACATCCTTTCACCTTCACTAAGTTCTTATGGTTAACGCCGGTCATTAGCACAATTTCATTCAAAAACTCACTTACCCCTTGATGTGATTTGTTCAATAGTTTCACTGCCACATTTGTCCCATTAGGTAATATAACCTACAAAATACATAGAAATATTTTTCAATTTTTCATCATTGAAGGCTAAATATCAATTATCAATTGACAAATCCTTTGAAATTAATCACAACCAATTTCATGCTAAAATGCATGAATTACAAGTTGCAAATATGTTTGAACTGTTATTTTAACATCAAAGATTATGTATATTGTAAACATTTTAATTAATTTTGTTGAACTAAACATTGAACAATGGAAATACACTATGAATTTGTAAGGAAGTTGAAATATGAATTTACCTTATAGACTGCCCCAAAACCACCCTCTCCAAGTTTATTGGATGGATGGAAATCTTTAGTGGCTACCTTTAACACATTATATGAATACAATATAGGTTGCACTTGTTGTTTTGCAAATTCTGCCAGATTGTATATTCAATTGTTATTCACTTCACATGCAAATAGAGTAACTTGTACAACGAATGAAATGAACATTCAATAATCATACTATTGGCAAACTTTTACAAAGCTAAATATAAATGGGTCAATGAATGGGCAACATGATGTTATTACATCTACACATGTCTAAAAATATTGAATAATGATTTTGCTTATCTAATTAACTATTTCAATAGATAAGGAACAAATAGTGGAGCTAAGAAGGAAAACAAAATTGAATTTCAATGTACCTTTTTGAATTTCATGAAAAGTCGACATATTTTTTTGGTACTTCCAATATATGATAATGAAAATTATCCCACTCACAAATACAAAACTGGGTAGTATTGTTGATAGTATCCAAGCCAACTTTTTATGCAATTCATGGGAATTATAACATTGATAAATAACTGATTCAAAGAAATTATAACCTTGGGTTAGCAACTCAATCAAACATGAATTCATCTTGTTAAAAATTAGAACAAAAGGATTTTATTCAACAAAATATCATTTGCCAATAAAAGGATTATTGTAGATTTTTTGAAATACCATGTAATACCTTGGCAACTTTAATAGTAACCTATCAAATAATTAATATATTTTGGGAATTTTAATTCAGCATTTTAGTTTTGATTTTGATAAGTACAAAATAAATATAATAAAACTACTTACATTACCAAAAAATTCAATGGTCTTCCTAGTTGAATTATCTTCACAAACTTTTAGTATACTAGAGAGTGATAGGGTTCAAGTTTGACCATATTTGGCATAATAAGCTATTTTTTTGAAAAATTAGACAAAATTTTAAAATTTTAATGTGTGCTAAAACCACCAAAGTACCATAGTAGTTATATTAATTTGCAAAAAAATCACGTTGTGCTACCCCTACAAGTAGAGTTGTCATAACATTGTTTGAATAAATAAAATAATTTCACTAACTTTTATTATTCTTACAAGATGGCATTCAAGATTATTACAACTATTTAAGTTTGAATACCATAAACACAAAAAAATTAAATTTATGTGTTGAAACCATTTTTATATGTTGATGGAAATGGAAGCCATATCCATGTATGTTAAGTGATAAGTGATAATGTTGATTTTATGCATTTTTAGCTTTTCATTGTGTGTAATGAAGATGTAATATGAATAATGCACAATCCTTAATTTTCCCATGAATATTCAAATTTTGAAATCTAGGAAAATTGTCATGGTGAATATCCCCACCTATTTGGATGGTAGATGAATTGTAACGACAATTTTGTTGTTGATATGGAGTTGGGTTTTTAGAGGCGACATAACTACAACATGGATTCCCTCCAAGCCTGCAATGATACAAAATGTGAATATAATGTTAAAAAGTTGCATATAAGTTTTGCATTTTAAAAATAACATTTGAAATTATTGAAGCTCTTAATATAGGATGAATTATGTCCACCCTATTTAGGCTACAAAATCATCTTAAAACAATTTGAAATTATATTGCCTAAATGATGAAAATAATGAAATTGATCAGTTTGGTATTGAAATTTACAAGATTGGTGAATATATACCACTTTCCCAAGATGGGTTAAGTTGAGTTATGTTATTGTTGACCATTGATATCAATGTCCCAAACACCAAATGTTTTGTCAAATTGATTTGTAAATCCAAGCTTCCATTAAAGTTGTTGTTATCAAAATTGCTACATTGAGGCCTCAAAATGTTAGTTCACAACACAATGTGTATTTTAAACCTTAGATGTAAGGAACTCCAATTTACAAGTTATATAGTTTCAAGTCTTAAATGTTGTAGAATGAAAATATCTAATTGATATTTAGAAAACATTTTCAATTATGAACATTAATATCACAAAGTTCAAGTTGTTAGGTTTTAAAATATATTGAAAAAATAGATATTATTATTATGCAAGAAATGAACCTAGTACCATTAAATAAACGGATGTTCATCCCATAACATATGAACATGAATACATAGAATTAGGTGTGAAAACATAAACTCACACTTCTTGTAACATGAATGAACAATTGAATAAATTAGATGGAAATAAACCAGTCAATTTGTTTCTGCCCAGGTTCCTAGAAAACCCATTTCATAGGTCAGATTTCAAATGACAAAGTCAAAATTGGGCAACACATAACATGCCATGTTGTCTTATAGATGACATAAATAAGTTAGATGACATGGAAAAATACGAAAAATAAAAAATTCACAATGTCAAATAAACTAAAGAAAATATCAATTAAATCCAAAAATGATATCACCAATAATTATGTTCATCAATGTTATAATCAATTTGTTGGAAAACTCATAAGATATGTTTGTATGTTATTTAAGTAACTTCAATTACTAGTCCACCACAAATGTTGCCTTTTCAAGTTGTAAATGACAAATTGAATGGCTATACGTGATAGGTTTTACACATGTGTTTTTATGTAGAATTATCTTAACAAGTTCAAGTTTGTTATTTTGTTGAAACTCAAAAGACACAATAATGTTTTAAAAAGTTATTGATTGCATACCATTTTTATTATGACTACTTAAAGCCTTAAAAATAATTTAAAGATCATGCAGGATTGGGCTTGAAGTTCACTTACAAAGATTTCAAAGAATTGGGGCAATATTGTAGATCTTTCATAGTTGGAAGTTTGCCATATAATTTGTTGTTAGATAGGTTTAAAACATTGAGCTTGGGAATTTTACTCCATATTGAAGGTGAGATTGATCCATTAAATTGATTATCACTTAGATCCCTAAATTACAACAAATAAATAAAAATACATGTAAGATATGGTTATACCTATCACGAACTTTCAAGTCTATTGAACAATAATCATGTGTGAGGTGGAAACATAAAATATCAAATGTTAAATATGAATTTAAATGAAGGTCTTGCAAACCTCAATTGCTTTCTAATTCAATATTGACATTTAGTGGGTGACCATATTTTAATTTCATTATAATGTTAGGCCCATGAATTTCAACCTAGCCAAATTGAACCATTATATTAAAAAACCAATCATGAAGATTGTTTTCTCAAGTATATGAATATATTTAGGCTTTGATAAATTGTGTGCTTATTGATGTGAAATACATAAGCTTAAAATTTCACCATTGAATGAAAACATCCAAATATTTAATGCTGAGCAATGTGATTACAAGTCATTCACTCAATGTAATTTCTAAAACCTTATAAATATTTTGAGGTCAACATATGATGTGACAATCTTGAAATGAAATTTCATAAACAATATCATTGGGTATTGAACCATAAAACATTGAACATTTAACATGTGCACAATAAAAAATGCTTCCAATAAAATGCAAGTTGGAAGGTTAAAGTGTTCACAAAGTTTTAAGTTGAGGAAATGAAGAAAGATCTGGAAGTTCTCCATTTAATTGATTTTTGCTCATGGACCTGTGGAAAAACAAAGCACTACATATGTTGAGCGATCACAATATGACACGAACTTTCTTAAATTAATTAGTATTGAGATGTGAGATTTCCATCTAGGCATGGGAAATTTTGTTGTATTGAACTTAAGAGTGCAACTCTCCATTTATGTTTACATAAAAAAGGCAATGGGAAAACACTTACAAAGTTTCCAAAACATTTTCTGGGTTTGTGACAGGTGGAAGGTTGCCAGAAAAATTATTTCCTGATAGGTTTAAATTAGTAAGGTTTGTAGAGATGTTCCAAATTGAAGGTGGGATTATTCCATTGAATTGATTGTTGCTTAC
>Ga0116227_10011463_pt1 | contig 14883 bp, 14 predicted proteins | sample S1TSphgellanicum_FD_89693 | JGI IMG/M metagenome (GOLD analysis project Ga0116227, IMG submission 89693) | Host-associated microbial communities from peat moss isolated from Minnesota, USA - S1T2_Fb - Sphagnum magellanicum MG | ecosystem: Host-associated > Plants > Peat moss > Unclassified... | reverse complement strand
GCTCTCCACGGGCCGGCCACCTTCGCGTGGCGCCGAGGCGTCCCCCCGATCCCCCCAGCGCGGACTCCCGCGCTTCTCCACGGGCCGGCCACCTTCGCGTGGCGCCGTGGGGCGGCTCACGGTCCGGTTTGCGCCAGGAGCCGCAGCGCTGCGAGGTCGAGGACCAGCATGCCCTTGAGGCGGCCGCCTTTCACGAGACCCTGTCGCGCGAATTCGGCGACGGTCGAGGAGCAGGTCTCGCGGGTCGTCCCGGCGAGGCGGGCGAGATCTTCCTGCGAGAGCGGGACGTCGAGCCGGATGCCCCCCGCGGCGGGCATGCCGTAGTCGTTTGCCAGATCGAGTAAGCTCGCGGCCACGCGCGCCTCGACGCCGGCCCGGCTGAGCTCCTCGAGTTTGCGCTGCAAGCGGGTCACGCGCCGGCCGACCGAGGCTGCCAGCTTGAGATGGAGCTCGGGCGCGGCATTGGCGCGACGAGTCCAGGCGTCGGCGGAGAGAAGCAGCACGTGGCCTTCCGAGAGCGCCTCCGCCCCGGTTTCCGCCGAGCGGTCGCCGTACGCCGCACCCGGCGCCAGCACGTCTCCACGGCCGGCTAGCCCCAAGGTCACGTCGCGCACGAACGCCGCGTTGCGGAAGATCCGAAAGTAGCCGCCGATCACGATCGTGATCGTCGGGCCGTCGAGCGGCAGAATACCGCGGCGAGCAACCGTTTCGACCCGGCCGTCGGCGGCAAGCCGATCGATATCGTCCGAACCCAGCACGCCGACGCGCATCGGGACTGGCGGCGCCTTCACGCGCATCGCTTTCGCGGCCGCATCCATCTTGGCCCACGCGACGGGTGAACATCCGGCACGCGGTTAACGACCACGCAACCCATGTTCGACGCGCAAGACCTCTTCGAGCTCACGGAAGCAGAGATCGACGAGTTGCCGTTCGGTTTGATCTCCGTCGACCACGACGGCAACATCGAACAGTACAATAGCTACGAGTCGCGGCTCGCGAGGCTCCCGAAAGAACGCGTCATCGGCCGGAACTTCTTTCGCGATGTCGCTCCCTGCACGGCCGTGCAAGGCTTCATGGGGCGCTTCGAACGATTCGTGCAAGCGGAAGGCGACGCGGCCGAATCGTTCGATTATGTCTTCCCGTTCACGTTCGGGGTCCAGCACGTCAACATCACGTTTCTGCGTAGCGCGAAGAACCGCGAAGTGAAGATCCTCGTCAACCGCTACGACGACTGACCGGCCCGCGCGCCGACGTGAAGTGCGCGTAGACGACCTCAGCCAAGCACAGGCCTTGCGCGGGCGCCGTGAATCCCGCCGCGCGGCGGTCACGGGCGGCGAGCATGGCGGCTACGTCCTCGGGCTCGCGACGCCCCGCGCCCACGTCCAAGAGCGTGCCGACGATCACGCGGACCATGCGGTGTAAGAAGCCCGCGCCGCGCAGTTGAAAGCGCACGAGTTCGCCCTCCGCTTCGAGGTCGATCGCGTGCAAGGTTCGCACCGTCCCGCCGCGTTCGGGCAGCACGCCGCAAAACGTGACGAAATCGTGCTCGCCGAGCAGGTGCGCCGCCCCCGCGCGCATGCGCGCGAGATCGAGCGGGCGGTACTCGTGGTGCGCGAAGCGGCGCAACACGGCCGACGGATCGCGCCGGTTGAGCACGTGATAGGTGTAGCGGCGTTCGAGCGCCGAGGCGCGCGCCGAAAAGCCGTCGGGCTCGAGAGCGGCGTCTCGGGCCGTCAGGTCCGGCGGCAGGGCCGAATTGAGCGCGATCGCCAGCTTCTCGACCGGGAATGCGTCGTGCGATACGAACGACACGACTTGACCCGACGCATGGACGCCGGCATCGGTGCGGCCGGCGCACGTCACCTTGACGGGCCGGTCGAACAGGCGGGAGAGGGCCCGTTCCAGCTCACCGGCGACCGTCCGCAGCTCGGGCTGGAACTGAAAGCCGCAGAAGTCCGTGCCGTCGTACTCGACGACGGCACGGTACGTCCGGAGGCCGATCGTTAGACCGCGGCGGGGGAGCGGCGGGGCACGTCGCGCTTCTCGTCGAGGTCCAGCAGGTCCGGCCAGGCGACTACGTCGGTCCGGTCCGGCGCGACCGAAGCCCGCAGTTCGAGGAAATACTTCTCGGAGTCGCTGCCCGGCTCGGGCCGATATCCCAGGAAGTTAGCGTTCCATTCGGCGATCTCGGCGGCCGACTTCTTCTGGGCGAAGGGCTGCACGTAGGCCTCGATGTCGGCGTCGCTCTTGGCGTTCTTCACGACCTCGAGGAATTTCTCGTGATCGATGCCCAGGAAAGCGAAAACCCCTTGGTCCATCGGGCAGTTGTAGTGGTATTCGCCGATGTCGCCGTTCAGCTTGGCTTTGGCCTTGTCTGCCGTCCGCCCCAGCATGACGACGCCCGCGATTTTGTCCTTGACGCTGCGGGGATAGCTCTTGGTTAGGTCCATAGTTGCTCCTTGATAAGGTGGATTGCTCCGGCCCATTGGACCATAGCCGGGCTAGCGAAGTTGCGTCCGCTTCGTCCAGCCGTCATCCTGAGCTTGTCGAAGGGACTTCACGATGTCTTCCGACGGCGGTTTTACGATCAGCGCGGTGACCCCCGGGCCACCGCGGGCGAGTCGAAGGGGGAAATGCAGATGGCGAGCTTGATCCCGGAGCGGATGAGCGGTGGGTTTTTCGGCCCGGAGCCGTGCGGAACGTTCGAGGCGATGCGCCAGTTGATCGACCCGCCGCTCGACGCGGCGTCGTTCCCCGGGTTCGCCTGCTTCGACCCGGCCGTGAACCTCACCGAGCACGACGGCGGCTATTTGCTGGAATGTGAGGTGCCGGGTTTCGGTCAGGACGATATCAAGGTCGACGCCCGCGCCGACCGCGTGACCATCGCCGGCGCGTCTCACCTGGAACTCCGTCACGTTTCGTTCAAGCGGACCGTCGTGCTACCGGGAGTTATCGATCCCGACCGCGTCGCGGCCAAGCTCGAAAACGACCTGCTCACGATCGTGCTGCGGCCGGCGGATTCCGCCGGGGGCTCGACTAACGCTTGACGCCGCGGCGCGCCGCGCTGGCCCGCAGCCTCGTCCGGAGTCCGGAGATCCTGCTGCTCGACGAGCCGCTCTCCGCGCTCGACGCCCTGCTTCGGCTCGACCTGCAGGCGGCAATCGCTTAAATCGTGCGCGAAACCGCGTGCACGGCCGTGCTCGTAACGCACGACATCGCCGAAGCCTCGTTCTTAGCGGACCGGATCGTCGGGGGCTTCGGATCGCGACGTGAGGAGCAGCGGCCTTCGATCGGCGGCAGGACCTGCGCGAGTTTCCAGCGGACGTCACGATATGAGCACGACCAGCGTAACGACCGAACCGCGCACGGCGCTGCGCGTGTTTGCCGAAACCGAACCGCGCGAAGCGCTGCGCGAAGTGACCGACCTCGCGTCGATCGCAAATGAATTAGCCGGAATCGGCGTGCGCTTCGAACGTCTCGAAGTCGCGGCCGCGTTATCGCCCGATGCCGATCAGGCGGCGATCCTGACCGCTTACCGCAGCGTCGTCGAGCACGTCGGGCAACTGGGCGATTACACGACGGTCGATATCGGTCGCGCCGGCAAAGATACGGCGGATCCCGCGGCGGCACGCCGGAAGTTCTTCGCCGAACATCGCCATAGCGAGGATGAGGTCCGCTATTTCGTCGACGGTTCGGCTGCGTTTTACCTGCGCTTGGGCGGACACGTATACCAGCTGGTTTGCACGCGCGGCGACTTGCTGAGCGTTCCCGCCGGAACCCGGCATTGGTTCGACATGGGAGCCCGGCCGGAATTCACCGCGATTCGCTGGTTCAAGGATCCCGCCGGGTGGGTCGGCCACTACACGGGCGACCCGATCTCGGAGCGCTTCCCGGCATACGATCGGTGAAACCCGAGGTATAGTCTCGACCACAAACCGGCGGCCGGCACGGAGCATGACGATCGGGGAGCCGCTTGGCGACAGGTCGATGTTTTCTCGAGCGCATCGAGGCCGGTTCGGCATAGCCGATCGGATCGGCCGTCTGAGGGGTTCTCGATGCGCGGCGATGCGCGTATGCTGCGCTGGTGATCCTGACGGCGGCCGCCTTCCTATTAATCATCCTCCTCACCGTGAGGCCGCTGGGCGGGTACATCGACGACGTGTTCGCGGGGCGTCGAACGTTCGCGAGCCCCGTGCTGGCACCGTTGGAAGCCGCGATCTACCGCGTCTGCCGCATCGACCCCGCGGCCGAGATGGCCTGGCGGAGCTACTGTTTCGCGCTGCTCGCACTCTCGGTAGCCGGCGTCGTCTCGGTGTATGCGGTGCTACGGCTGCAGGCGTTCTTGCCGCTCAATCCGCAACACTTCGCCGGATTCGCTCCCGATTTGGCATGGAACACCGCGGTCAGTTTCGCGACGACGACGGACTGGCAGTTCTACTCCGGCGAGAACTCGCTGGGCTATCTCGCGCAGATGGCGGCGCTGGCCTGGCAAAACTTCATCGCCGCAGCGATCGGCTTGGCCGTCGCGATTGCGCTCGTGCGGGGGCTCGCGCGTGAGAGCCGCGCGACGCTCGGGAACTTTTGGGTCGACCTCACCCGCGGCACGCTCTACGTGCTGCTGCCGCTCTCGATCGTCTTCGGGCTACTCTTTGCCTGGCAGGGCGAACCTCAAAATTTCGCCGCCTACCGCGACGTCACGACCTTGGACGGAGCGGTGCAGACGCTGACCGGTGGCCCGATGGCCTCGCAGGAAAGCATCAAACTGCTCGGCGGCAACGGCGGCGGCTTCGTCGGCGCGAACTCGAGCTCACCGAACGAGAACCCGACGGCGATCAGCAACTTCTTGCAGTTGTTATCGATGTTCTTGATTCCGGCCGCGCTGACGTATACGTTCGGCCGGATGGTCAAGGACCAGCGCCAAGGCTGGACGCTCTTCTGGTCGATGTCGGTGTTATTCGTGCTGGGCGTCGTCGCAGCGTCGGTTTGCGAATTGCAGGGCAATCCGCTCGTGCACCATCTCGGCGTCGCCGGCGGCAATATGGAAGGCAAGGAAGTGCGCTTCGGCGTCGCCGACGCCGGACTCTCGCTCGCGGTCGCGACGGACTCGACGGTGGGCGCCGGCAATTTCACCTACGACTCACTCACGCCGCTCGGGGACCTGGTGGCGCTTGCGAATATGCAGTTGGGCGAGGTGGCCTTCGGCGGCGTCGGCAGCGGCCTCTACGGCATGCTTGCGTTCGTGCTGCTGACCGTCTTCGTGGCCGGCCTGCTCGTGGGCCGGACGCCCGAATACCTCGGCAAGAAACTCGAGCGCCGCGAGATCTTACTGGTGATCCTGGCGCTGCTCGCGTTTCCGGTCTCGATCCTCGTGCCGGCGGCCCTCGCGTGCGTCCTGCCCGCCGGCCTCGCGACCCTCGGGAGCACGGGCCCGCATGGATTCTCGGAAATCATCTACGCGTTCTCGTCGGCGGCCGCGAGCAACGGCAGCGCGATGGCGGGACTCGGGGCCAATACGTTTTACAACGTGTCGCTCGGGGTCGCCATGGAAGTGGGCCGTTACGCCGCGATCGTCCCGACCTTGGCGCTGGCCGGGTCGCTCGCCGCGCGACCGCGCAACGAAGTCACGCGCGGCACCCTGCGCACCGACACGCCGTTGTTCGCGGTGCTCTTACTGCTGGTCGTCGTCATCGTCGGCGCGCTCACGTTCTTGCCCGGCGACGCCCTGGGCCCGATCGCCGAAGAGCTGGGCATGCGCGTAGCACATTAACGCATTCTCGTCGACCGCGGCCACGCGAATCGACGCCGGCGTAGTTCACCGAAAGCTCTCAGACGGCGCGGTCTCCCAGCGTCACGACGGACTTGGGCCCTGCACGACCTGCACGAAGGCCGCGGGGCGAATGTGCTTGGCGAACGCGGCGCGGACTTGCGCGGCGGTGAGCTTCGCATAGATCTCGGCCGCGCGGTGGGCTTCGTCGAGCGGCAGGCCGCTGATCGAATCGCCGGCGAGCGAAGAGGCGACGTCGTCTTCGCTCGATTCCGCGAGCGGCAGTTGTCGCAGCAGGATCGCTTTGGCTTGCTGCAGTTCCGCGGCGGAAACGTCGGTTTTTTGCATCGAATACAAGTCGCGCTCGGCCAGGCGCCGCGCCTTCGAGACGTTCGGCGGATCGCACCCGTAGGTGATCGCGTAGGTCGCGCGGGTCCGGCCCGCGTTCAACCGGTTGCTCACGTTATAGACCAGACCCGCGACCTGGCGCAGGTCGTGATAGAGCCGCGTCGCGTAAAATCCGCCGCCCAAAACGTGATCGCCGAGTTCGAGCGCGTAGTAATCGGGGCTCGTGCGGGTCACGTTGACGGTTTCGATCAGCGAGGTTTCGTCTTGGACGCGGCTCGCATCTGGAACGACCGCGGCGGCCGCTTTGCTGAGCGGAACTTTCGGTAAATCGACGTTCGGTTTCGGCCCCGATGCCGACCAGCCGCCGAAATATTTCTCGATCGTCGCGCGGGCTTCGGCGGGCGTGACGTTTCCGATGACGACGATCGTCGTCATGTCCGGGCGAAAAACCGTGGCGAACTGCTTTTGTACGTCGTCGAGCTTCAGCGCGCCGACCGTGGCCGGCGTCGCTTCGCGCAACTCGGGATCGCCGGGCGGCAACAGGGCGTGGTCGATTGCGCGCTGGGCGATGTAGTCGGGACTCTTCAACTCGCCCGCGAGCGTTTGCGCGGTCTGTTGCTGCACGATCGCGAAGGCCGGGGCGGGTAGCGCGGGATGCAGCTCGTTATCGGCCAGCAATTGCACGCCGCGATCGAAGTTCGACTTCAACACGTGCAGCGAGAAGGACGGCCCCGGCGACTCTTGGGCCGCGATGTCGTCGAGCGCTTTCGCGAACGCGAGACGATCGAGCGACGTGGTACCGTACGGGAAGAGACCTTCCAGCACGTCCTCGGCACCCTCCTTGCCGCGGGCCGTCTGCACGTCCTCCTGGTGCCGGATCGAACCGGAGACCGTCACCGTATCGCTGGCGGTCTCGGGCTGCACGATCAAGCGCAGACCATTCGGCAGCGTCGTGTCCGTGGGCGCAAGCGTTGAATCGGGAACGGTAACGCGGGCCAGTTGCGCCGCGGCCCACGCGGGCAAGATCACCGGCTTGGTCGGCTGCGACGTGGTTACTTCCCCGCCTCCGAAGCCGTGCGCGGAGATCGCGTTGCCCGATGGTTTGGGAATCAAGTTGGCGGTTACCGCATTCGCGGGGTCCAGATATTTCTTGGCGACGCGATTGACGTCGTCGACCGTCACCGCGGCAATGGCGGCGACGTCTTCGTCGGGCGATTGACGGCCTTCGTTGGCGAGCGCGTCCGACCACGTGCTCGCCAGGGTGTCGATCGAGTTGCGCTCGTACTGCGCCGCCGCGATCTCTTGGCTCTTCGCCGCCTCGACCAGATCGGCGGGCAGCCCGTTCTTCACGTAGCCGGCCACGATCCCGCCGACGAGGTTCGTGAAGGCGGGCACGTCGGCGCCGGCAGGCAGCGCGCCGTACACGATCCCGAGCCCGGCCTTCGGGTACGTTTCGGCCACCTGCGCGCCGGCAGCCAGCGCCTTGCCGTCGGCTCCGAGCGCATAGACGTCGCCGCGCTGGCTCCCCAAGACGTCGAATAACACTTGGGTCGCCGCGTAGTCGGGGTCGGCGTATCCGGGCACGCGGTAGCCGGTGTACGAGAGGACGTACGGAAGATCGCTGTCGAGGGAAAACGCCTCGGGCTTGACGGGCTGCAGGTCGACGGCCGGCCGCTCGGGCAACGCGTGCGACGGAATCGAGCCGTAATAGGCTTTGACGGTCGCGAGCGTTTGCTGCGGGTCGACGTCGCCCGCGATCACCAGGATCGCGTTATTGGGCGCGTACCATTGCCGGTAAAATGTCTTGAGCAGGGCGCCCGTCGTCTTATCGAACGACGGCCGCGTGCCGAGCGGGTCGTGAGCGTAAGGCGTGCCCGCGAACATGTCGGCGAAGATGCGCGTGACGGCTTTGTATTGCGGGTTGCTATTGTCTTGCGCGACCTCTTGTTCGATCGCCCCGCGCTCCTGTTTCCACTGTGCGTCCGAATCGTCGATGTCGCGCATGCAGGCGGAGTCGACGCGCAACGCGACGTCGAGGTCCGCGGCGGGCACGCTCGTGTAGTACTGCGTGATCGTCTGCTGCGTATCCGCATCGCCGTCGCCGCCCAACTGAGCGAAGATGGCGGAGGTCTGGTCGGCGCTGACGCCGGCACAACCGCGGAAGGCCATGTGTTCTTGCGCGTGCGCCATACCGGGGAACCCCGCGGGCGTCTCGTCGGCGCCGACGAGGTAGTTATCGTAAACGGTCGCGACCGGCGCGAGCGGATCGCGCACGATCACGACCCGCAGACCGTTATCGAGCGTGGCCCGCGTAACGTCCGTCTCGGGAGACGCGACTGGAGCGGGCGCCGCGACCGGAGCCGGCGATGCGAGCGGAGCAGGCGATGCGGCGCCGGAGGTCTGCGCGGGAGCGGCCGCCGGGGCGGCGAGCGCGAGGATGACAGCCGATGAGGCGGCGGCGCGAAGGAAGGGGGAAATCACGGGACCTCCGGTGAGCTTTCGAACCTCACGCTATACGGCAACGCGCCGCATCGCCCCTCGATAATGTTTGCTTAGAATTTCGTGAGATTTAGCGTCCGAGGAGTTCTCCGGCGGTCTTTTTCGCGCCCGGTGAGCGCTCGCCGGCGCGCGTTCACTCTATCGGCGCGCGCTCACTCGACGAGCGCGTATTGATATCCGTGCGCCTCGAACCCGAGCGACCGGTACAGTCGTTCGGGCGCACTGTCGGCTTGCGCGACCACGACGATGCGCGCGGCCGGGAAGCGGCCACGCGCTTCGCGCACGCTGCACGCGAAGAGCGCCGAGAAGAGGCCGCGCCGCCGGTATGCGCCCGCCGTGATCGGCGTCGTCAAGCGAATCCACCCATCGCAGGCGTACGCGCCGGCCAGGGCCGCAAGCTCGCCGTCGTCCGTGAACGCGCCGAAGAGTCGCGCGCGGCCGCGTTCGGTATCGAGTCGAAGCATGTGCGTTCGCCACGCGTAGAATTCGAGAAATCCCGGCGGCTGGTCTTTCGAATCGTTTCGTTCGAGCTCGGCGACGCGCGACCAGTCGTCATCGCCCGCCAGTTCGCGAATAGCGACGTCGTCCCGGGGTGCCGGCGCCGGAGTTGCGTCCGAGACGAACACGGTCGAGACCTCGAACTCGATCCCGGCGCGCACCGGGCGCGGGGGATCGCGGCGCTCGCCCGACGCTTCCCATTGGACGACGCGACGCTGGACACCGGTGCCGGCGAAAATCTCGGCGTGGCGATCCAACCAACGATCGTACTCAGCGGGCGCCGGCGCGACGTCGAGTATCAAGCAATTCCCGAACCAGAAATTGCGGCGCGACGGCGTTTCGACGACGGTGAAGCCGGCTTCGCGGCGTTCCTCCGAGATCGTGGCCCGCGCAAACGCATCGGTCGCAAGCCCCGGCGCTCTCACGGGAAATCGGACGAGGACGTGTAGATCTCGGCGAGCGCTTCGAGCGCGCCCCGGTCGCGTTCGTCAAAACGATTGGGCACCGGACTGTCGAGATCGAGCACGCCGATGACCTGGCCCCCGGCACGCAGCGGAACGACGATCTCCGAATTCGAGGCCGCATCGCAAGCGATGTGGCCGGGAAAGGCGTGTACGTCGGGCACGACCAGCGTTTCGTCGCGCGCCCACGCGCTACCGCACACGCCGGCGCCGCGCGCGATGCGGACGCACGCGGGTTTGCCTTGAAACGGACCGAGCACGAGTTCTCCGCCGCGAACGAAATACACGCCCGCCCAGTTGAGTTCCGGCCACGCCCCGAAGATCAGCGCGCCCAGATTGGCGGCGTTAGCAACGGAATCGCGTTCGCCCTCAAAGAGCGCGCGGGCCTGCGCGGCCACCAAGTCGTAGTCGATTTCCCAGGGCCGGTGCTCGATCTTCATTCGAACCTCTTCTGGGGCCATGCGGCCGTCCGCCTTCACAGAGGTGCGCCTCCCTCTCCGGCACATCGTGAAGGCGAATTCACGTTTGCCCGAGGCGTGCGACCGCACGCGTAATCGGGTCGGTCGGCGACTATTTTAGGTGATCGACCAGCCAACTCGTCCATAGGCTGTAAACGTCGGCATCCCGGACAGGGTCGCTCGGAAAGTGCCCGCCGACCGGGATTCCGACGAAGCGGACCGGGATGTGGTTATCGTGCAATGCGTGGAACATCTCGTAGGATTGGGCGATCGGCACGCGCACGTCGCCCGTGTCGGAGATGACCAAGACCGGGCAGCGCGTTTGCGCCGCGTACGTGATCGGACTCTGCGCGACGTAGTCACGCAGATTGTTGCCGACGTACGGCGAGCCTTTGAAGCCGAAGGCGATCTGGTCGTTCGCATCTCCCAAGTTGTACATATCGACCCAGTTATTGACGGCGGCCCCGGAAATCGCGGTCTTCCAGATATGATAGTGCGACATCAGCCACGAGGTCATGTAGCCGCCGTAGCTCCAGCCGCCCACGGCGATTCGCGACGTGTCGACGATCCCGAGGCTCTCGACCTTCGCGATGCCGGCCATCACGTCGCGCCCGGGGCCGGCGCCCGCATCCATGTAGATGGCGCGCTCGTACGCGTTGCCGAAGTTGTCGCTGCCGCGGTAGTTCGGTTCGAAGACGACGTACCCGTGCGCCGCCAGCACCTGGTCGAAATAGTTGAACGACGCGATCGAAGCCGCTTGCGGACCGCCGTGCACGGTGAGCACGAGCGGATAGCGTTTGCCCGCTTCGAAGCCGGGCGGATACGTGAGGACGCCGTCCTCCTCGAAGCCGTCGTTGCTCCAGGTAACGGTTTCCATCTTTCCGAGCGCCAGTTCGGAGACCCAGCCGTTTACGTCGCTGAGCCGGCGCGGCGCGCTAGCACCGCTCGCGAGCTCCCATAACTCCGTCGGCCGCGTGGGCTGCGAGCCGGGAAAGGCGATCGCACCGTCCGGCGCGATCGCGTCGTCGATCCAAAACGACCACGACGGGTTGACGTCGCCCGTGTCCAGCCGCTGGAACGTTCCGTCGAGCGCGAGCCGGTACAGGAGCGTGCGCGTGCCCTCGTGCGAACCGACCAGCAGCGACTTACCGTCCGGAAACCACTGGGCGCGGAAGATCGCGCGGTCGAGCGTTCGGCTCACGTCGGTCCCCGCGCCGCCCGCGGAATCGGTCACGTAGACTTCGTTCTCGTTATTGGGATCGCCGTCGCGCGAATAGAGATACGCGATCTTCGAGCCGTCGGGCGAGTACGTCGCGAAACCTTCGAACCGGTCGTGACCCGTCACCGGCGACACCTTCCCGCTCGCCACGTCGAGCCGTTGGATCTCTGAGAGATACGCATCGCCGTCGCGCGTGTCGGGCACGCGCGTGAAAAGGATCGACTTTCCGTCGGGCGACCAAGATAACGGCGAAGCGGGCGGCGAGGGTGGATAGGCCGTCGCGAGACTCCAACTTCCCGACGTCAGCCGGTGTGCGTTTTCTCCCGCAGTTCCGACGAGCCAGAGGTGCGACGGCGGATCGTTCGAGGTCGTGAGATAGTCGTCGTCGGCGATATCGAACTGATCGTGATGGGCCGCGATCGCTTTCTTGCGCGGGTCATTGTCCTGCGTCACGTAGGCCAGCGCGCCGCCGTCGGGCCGCCAGGCGAATTGCTGCACGCCGTTTTCCGTCGTAGTCACGGCCTTGGCGTCGCCGCCGTCGAGCGGCATCACGTAGACTTGACCGTGGCCGTGAGGGTCGCTTGCGATGAAGGCCAGCGCGCGCCCGTCGGGCGCGAACTGCGGCGAGCCCAGACCCTCGCGCCCGAAGGTAAGCTCGCGCTCCGCGCCAGATGCGACGTCGGTTAAGACGAGCGTCGCGTCCCGCCGGTCCTTCGCCACGTTGACGCGGCGTTGCACGGAGATCAGCTTGGTTCCGTCCGGCGAGAACGCAACGTCGCCGATCGCGACGAGCTTGAAGAGGTCGTCCGTTTGCAGCGTCCGCGCCGGCGCGGCCGCGCCCAGCATCAGAACCGCGCTCAATAGAAGTCCGGCGGATTTCATGCCGTCGGATTCGAGTTAGCGAACGGCTTCCCCGTCGACCGGCAGGAGCTCGAAGCGGCGCGCTACCGCTGCGTATCGCCCGAGGAAAAGCGTTCCCAAGGCGATTCGATGGTATTCGAGCGATTGGACCGTGTTCGAGCGATTGGACCGTGTTCGAGCGATTCGACCGTGTTCGAGCGATTCGACCGTGTTCGAGCGATTCGACCGTGTTCGAGCGATTCGACCGTGTTCGAGCGATTCGACCGTATTTGCCGCCGGCTGCGCTGTCGGCGCCACCGAGCCCCTTTACGTGCTCGTGTCGCACGAAGGCTTGACAGGGCAAATCGCATGGAGTATCGTTCGTTTATTGTACCGATTGATCGGTATAATAAACTTCCACGGCCACGCACTCGAGAGATTGGCGACTCTTAGGAGTTCGACGAGGACGGTCTCATGCGCCGGCGAATCGCGAGCTTCAACGACATGGTCATCACCGATGCCGATCGCCTGATGCGCTGGGAAGGTCCGCGGCGGCCGGACGATCATCCCGCCCTCAGCGACCTCGGTCTCTGATGCCGGCGGCATTGATCCCACGCGATGAAGTCGTCGGGCGCATCCAAGACGTGTTCCGCGATTTCGGCTTCGACGGAGCGTCGCTCGCGGAAATATCGAAGGCGACCGGGCTTGGCAAAAGCAGCCTCTACCATTATTTTCCCGGCGGGAAAGAAGAAATGGCCGTCGCGGTTCTCGAGCGTATCGACACGTGGATGAACGCGCACGCGTTGGGTGCGCTCAAACGCAAGGGAACGCCGAAGTCCCGCCTGCGGGCGATGCTGCGTACTCTCGACGACTTCTACGTCGGCGGACGTAACGCGTGCGTGTTGGGGAACCTGGTCGTCGGTGGAAGCCGCGAAAAATTTCAGGAGTTCCTCGTATCGGCGTTCGGCGGATGGATCCAGGCGCTACGCGAGCTCGCCGTCGAAGCCGGGGTTCCCGGTCAAGAGGCGCAAGCGCGGGCGGAGGATGCGGTCGTGCGGATCGAGGGCGCGCTGATCGTCGCCGGCGGGCTCGACGACCCATCCCCGTTCAAGCGCGCGTTGCGGAACATCGAGCGCGACCTGCTGGCTTAGGTTGCCGGCTTGATTATTCCAATGCCGTCCGATTCGGTTCAGTTGCCGGCTTCGCCGTCGCCCGGAGCGAGCTCCAATCGGCGGAGATAACGCTGCGGGGCGTTGAGGAAATCGCGCGTCACGCGCACGTGTTCGACGTCTTCGTAGGCGACGGCGGACATCGCGCCGTTCTCGAATTGCAAGATCTCGGCGCCCGGCAGCGCCATCAGGATCGCCGAATGGGTCGCCACGACGAACTGCGATCCCGCGGCCACGGCATCGCTCAAAATCGCGAGCAGGCCCAACACGCGCACGGGCGAGAGCGGCGTTTCGGGCTCGTCCAAGAAATACAAGCCGGCCGGAACCAGCCGGGCCCCGAGCAGCGCCAGAAACGTTTCGCCGTGGGAGCGCGCGTCGGGGTCCTCACCGTAGCGATTGGCGAGCGTGCGGCGCTGCGCCGCGATGTAACCCTCCGCACGCGAGCCCGCGAAGCCGGCGGCAGTCTCCTTGAGCTCCGCCATGTCGCGCGCGACGCGCTGCGTGTAGCCGAACACGTCTTCCGCCCGCATGAACAGTTTGGCGCGCGGACGGCCCGATCGCACGAGCGTCAAACCGGACGCGAGCTCCCGCGCCGCCGCCAGGGTCGGATCCCGCGCGAAGTCCTCCCCGCCCATCGCGGTCGCGCCGGCCGCGCACGCGATGCCCTCCAACAGCGTCGACTTTCCGCTCCCGTTCTCGCCGACAAAGAACGTCACGGGCGACCCGAAGCGCAAATACTCGAACTCGCGGATGAGCGGTAGCGACCACGGGAAGGTTTCGGCGTCGGTCAGCCGGTCGCTCCGCAGCCGCACCTCGCGCAGGAACACGACGCTACGAAACGGGGCGTTGTAGCGGGAAGAGGATCACTTCGCGAATCGACTGGTTATCGGTTAGCAGCATGACGAGGCGGTCGACGCCCACGCCGATGCCGGCCGTCGGCGGCATCCCGTATTCGAGCGCGGCCACGTAATCCCAATCGGGCGGCGGCACTTCGTCGTCGCCCTTGCTGCGTTCGAGGACCTGCGCTTCGAAACGCGCGCGCTGGTCCACCGGATCGTTGAGCTCGGTGAACGCGTTGGAAAGCTCGAAGTTGGCGCCGAAGAGTTCGTAGCGGTCGACGATGTCCGGATCGCCCGCCTTGCGCTTGGCCAATGGCGAAATCACGACCGGATAATCGTACACGAAGGTCGGGTCGATCAGGTGCGGCTCGACGACCCGTTCGAAAATCTTGTCCAGCGCCTGACCGTGCGTTTTCGAAGGCGGCAAGCCCATCTCCGAGAGCACGCGCTGGGCGCCCGCCGGATCGAGCAGCACGTCCCGCTCGTACCCGCCCCACTGCCGGATCGCCTCGAAATACGCAATGCGCTTGAACGGCCGCGCGAACGAAATGCGCCGCTCGCCGAACGTCAATTCAGACGAACCGTGCACGGCCTCGACCAGCTGCGCGAAGAGTTCCTCGTTGAACTCCATCATCTCCGCGACGGACCAGTACGCGGCGTAGAGTTCGAGCATCGTGAACTCCGGGTTGTGCGTCGTGTCGATGCCTTCGTTGCGGAAGATGCGGCCGATCTCGTACACCCGCTCGAGGCCGCCGACGATCAAGCGCTTGAGGTTCAGCTCGGTCGCG
>Ga0116227_10011462_pt1 | contig 14886 bp, 9 predicted proteins | sample S1TSphgellanicum_FD_89693 | JGI IMG/M metagenome (GOLD analysis project Ga0116227, IMG submission 89693) | Host-associated microbial communities from peat moss isolated from Minnesota, USA - S1T2_Fb - Sphagnum magellanicum MG | ecosystem: Host-associated > Plants > Peat moss > Unclassified... | reverse complement strand
GGGTAGTTGAGTTGGGTTGTTTTTTTGGGGTAAGTGGGTTGCGTCTACCGAGTAGAGGCGGGGGTGGGTGTGGTGAGGGGGGAGGGGGGGAGGGCTTGGGCTGGGGTTCTAGGAGTTAGGGTCCAATGGAGGCACGTGTAAGGCCCTCATTCCCAAAACAACCCTCTTCAAAAGACCTTGACTGTACATGTAAAGACCTTGTAGGATTTTTGTAGTGTATATATGGAGGGCACCTTATTACATTATAGCCCACAAATTTTCCTCTATGAAGGGTCGGGCATTTAAAAAAAAGACGTAATTCTTGCTCTTACATTTTTGAAAACATAACGTGTGCTCCTAGGTCTTTTGAAATGGCCTCTATAATTTCATAATTTTTTGTGGAACGGCCAATCCCAGCACATTGAAAATGTGGAATGGTCTCAAGACTGACCATTTTGTGCTCTTGTTGCCAGCACCTTGAAAAGCAGAACGGCCTAAAAAATCAGACCAAAGTTCTCCTCCAATACACAAAGGTAAGGTAGGGTTTAGGGTTTAATGAGCGAGTGATGACACAATTAAAAACAATAATTTATGACACACAAAAGAAAAAAATGAACCGTGGCAAAAGCTGGCACGCACACTTGTTTGTTGTTGTTAGTACTACATAGTGTGAACACGTTGAAAAAGAGGCACCAAAAGCAAGGCTAACCTACCAAGGTAGGGAAGTACAAGAAGTGGCCAATGAAGTTGGGCCAAAGGACAAAAGAACCAGCCAATGAAAAGCTGTTGTGGGTGTTCTGTCCTTCCCTTGGGGCTGGTGTTTTTGGTGCATCTTCTTCCCCTTCTGTCCTTGGATTTAGCAAAAGTCCTCCTTCTCAGGCTGGTGCCAGGCTTTCTTTTGCTGGCTAAAACTGTAGCCAAAAAAGCTATATTAAAAAAATTTAAAGGTGCTAGCTAAAAGCAAGTTTTTTTTCTCGGAGATTATCAATAGCCAAAATCTGACCAATTTTCTAAAAATAAAATAAAAATCCACACCATATTTCTTTTATACATGGTTTCAAGTAGAGTAGCCAATAAAAAGAAAAGATGTTCAACAAATTTTACTTTCATATTTTGCTTGTAGCCAAATCTGGCTAAATCTTCACGTAGACCATCGCCACTTTTGGCTACATCACAAAATTGACAAGAAATACCACTGGCTGGTGCTTTCAATACACCTTAGTAGGTAGGTAGCTGATGTTGAGGGAGCACCTTCTTCCATGACCACCCATCAAACTGCAGCACCGCAAGTGTAATAGTATGTACTCTCTTTCTCTCCCTCCCTCTCTCTCTTACACACATATGCCATGTGCATGCACAAGTTTGTTTTTTTGTTTGTGTTACAAGCTGTGAAATGAGTCTTGCAACAAACTTTTACCCTTAAACCCTACTAAACCCTAAACCTAAGTCCTTTTTTTAAATAAGTTTTTTTTTGGCAAAACTTACTTCACTAGAAAGTGAAATTACTAAGAATAATATTTTTTTTCATGAATGCAGGTGATTTGTGAGAGTTTAAGTTTTACCCTTAAAAAACTTAAACCCTAAACCTAAGCCTAATTTTTTTTTTGGTGAAACTTTATTTCCTAGAAAGTGAAATGATTAAGAATTAAAAATAAAATAAAAATGAAGGTGATTTTTGACTGTTTCAATTGCTAGAAGTGAGAAAACAAAATAGTAAACCCTAAACCTATTTGACAAACTTTTTTTAAATTGGTGAATTCAATAAGAATAAGAAAAATAAAAAAATGAAGATGATTTCTTGAGAGTTTCAAGTGCCAGAAAGTGAGGGAGAAAAAAATTAGAAATTGCCCTAAACCCATTGCCAACCTTTTTCTTAAAATTGGCGAAATTAAGAATTAAGAATTTGAAAATGAAGGTGATTTTTCAGAGTTTCAATCACTAGAAGTGCGAGAAAAAAATTAAAAAAAATGCCCTAAAACCTAAGCCCACTGCTGGCCTTTTTTTTCTAATACCAGCAAACTTATTAAGAATCAATCATTTGAAAATCAAATGATTTTTAAGAGTTTCAATCTTCAGAAGTGAAAAAAAAAAAAAAGAGTGAAAATTGACCTAAACCCACTACTGCCATTTAAAAAAATTGTCAAAATGATTAAGAATAAAAAAATAACAATGAAGGTGATTTTTGAGAGTTTCAATCGCCAGAAAGTGAGGAATTGTTTTTGCAAATTTCTCTAAACCCTAAACTGATGGCTGGGCTTTAAAAAAAAAAAAAAACTGGTGAGATATTTAGAAATCAAAAATTCGAAAGTGAAATGATTTTTGAGGGTTTCAATTGCCATAAATGAGAAAAAAATTGTAAAATTCACTGGATTTCTATGTTTGGTTTTTCAGTATGTATATATATATAAATATGAGAGAGAGAGAGAGAGAGAGAGAGAGAGAGTTGATTAAAAGATTTATACTTCATATCTGGTTTAAAGTAGCCAAATTTGGCTAAATCTTCCTAAGGATAATCATCACTTCTTCTTACATCTTCCTTTGGATGATTTATCACCACTTTGGCTGCAGAAAAAAATTGCCCTCAAGAAAAAGGAAAAAAAACACAGATTAAATGTATCCTAATCAGTGTTTTTTTCCAACAATTTTGTGATGGAGCTAAGCTGGCTATCATTGATTAAAAGGTTTAGCAAAATTTGGCTATAAGTGAATTCTGAAACTAAAATAAAATATAAAATATAAGTATTATCCTTCTAATATTTTTGGCTATGTACTAGAACAGGATATAAAAATCTGCCAATTTTTCTGAATTTTTAAAATTTCAAAATATGACAGCAAATCACTCCATAAACCACATTTAAATTGTTATTTTTTTTTGCTGCAACTAGGCCCCAAAAAGAAAAAAGAAAAAAAGGCCCATGAGCTCATCACATTAGCTCAAGCACAAAATTGCTAAAAAAATTAAAAACACTGATTCTAACAACAACAGGAGGGTTCGGCTTTCAGAGTTGGGTGGTGGTTTAGTACTATTCTTGACAGAGTTCATTCATCTCCATCAATTCATGGGCCAGCCAGAGGTATCAATCCACTCTCTGTCCAGAGTACAGAATTTGGACTGGAGCAGCAGGTAAGGTGTCAAGTCACAACTTCAAATTCATGCAAAGAATCCCAACTGTAGTTAACTTGAATGTAGTAACCCTAATTGTCCTTTTGGTGGATGGGAAATATTTATGATGAATGAATCTTAAGTACCCTGTTCTTTTGTTTCATCTTGCTTTGCAAAAAAGGTAGGTATGAGGTAGGTAGGTAGGTGGGTGGGTAACTAAGTAGGATAATAGGTGGTTACTGTACAAATGTTGGGTGGGTTTGTAAATGTTTAGGGTTTAAACTCTAAACCCACCCCTCCCATCCTCCCCCAAACTCTGGTTACGAGCTAAGCAAATGCATGTAGATGATAAGTTAGTACCTAGGTAACAGTTAGTGAGGTTGTATGTATGTAGATAGATAAGTAATCGAAAATAGAAATTGGGCTAACCACCTTGGTTCGAACTCAGGATGGACAATTGTCTCTTTTCCATTCACCATCTATCCTCATGGTACACACTGTGGCTTGTTGGTTCACTTTGGTTGGCTGCCAGAGTGCATGGGGCCAGAGTGAACCAGCACCTACCAGTGCACCATGCAGAATGGATGATGTGTGGACAGGGAAACACTTTTTCATTCAATTCCTGTCCCATAGTTAACCACAGTGATTAGCCATGTATCAACACCATTCACATGTATGTATGTATGTATGTATGTATGTACCTACCAAGTAGCGCCGAGTGACAGTGCACCACGCAAAATGGATGATGTGTGGACAGGGAAGCACTTTTTCATTGAATTCCTGTCCCATAGTTAACCAAAGTTGTTAGCCATGTATCAACCATTCACATGTATGTATCTATCTACCTACCAAGTAACACTACCTACCTACCTACCTACCTACCTAGATAGTAACAACAACTTACATTCCTTATCTATGGTAGTTACTCACTTACATAGCCAGAGTTAACTATGTAGCGCATGAGGTTGAAGTAGGAGGGTTTACAAGGTCCATCCACAACTGAGTCATAATGGGTTTCTGGTGGATGGTGCGGTGGTGGGTGCCAGGTCACATAATCTCGTGGGGGGACCCAGAAATTGCATAGGGGTACCAATTGAGGAACCTTACAAACCCTAATAATCCCCTTGAGTTATGTAAGGGGTAGTGTTAAAGACGTGATGTGACTGAATAAGGTCCACCCTATAAAGAAAATTAATTTAGTGCGATTTTTGTGTCGTCCAGAATAGATTACAATATTATTGCATGCTGAAGTTTAGAGTACCTAGTACGTAGCACTCAATTCATTGCAAATTTGTCGATTGGCAAAAATACTACCCGTAGTTATGTAGGTTGGTTAAATGCTAATTAATTACTTAAAAAAAATATTTTGGCAAAATTTCTGAAAAATATGTGCTTGCTTGTGATGGCAAAAATCTGAATGAAGCCACCAAGCACAATAGCTTCATTTAAAAAAAAAGTATAATGCTGAGTTATAAATTATTATTATTTTATTGCCAAACATATCTAGGATCATTATTCCAAATAGGATCATGATATGTAGTCTAAATGGTTATGACCAAGGTGAAATAATAACAAAACCCTCTAGATTTATGGAATTTTTTAGTCTATGAAAAAATACTCAACTATGCATAGGTGATAGTTATCATGTAAGAGGAAAATTTCTTAGTTTTATTCAACCCATTCCATAACATGTTCAACTCACGCCATATATTTCCGTGGGTTTAGACCACACGGAACTTCATAAAATGGGGTTTGTTTTTGGCTTTGTCTTCTAACTTAGGTGATGTCTCCATTAGAGGTAACCTTAGGTGAGTAAGTAAGATGGGGTAATCAATCATTTTTTGACCTCAATCAAGCAAGCATTTGAGTTAAAAGACGTCATCCTATTCTCTCAAGAGATGGGCTCATTCATGGATGGCATCTAATACAATTACAAAAGATTAGTGTTGAGTTTCCCTGCAAATATGTTATATTTTTAGGGTTAGAATGTTTTCATGTCAAAATTACAGTTTAAAAAGCACATCCAAGTTTTATAAGTCTCAAGTAGTTAAATTGTACGCATAGAGAGACTCATTATTCTACACACTTTTTTTCTTCTTCTGAGGGTTTCTTGTGGATTGCAGAATTTGTTTGCAGGATTGACCATACACTTTATATAGTTCAAGGTTTAATTTATCTTAAACCCTAAACCCTTAACCCTAAACGCTTTCAACAGCCAAAATATTCTTGTCACAGATTTTGCCTGTATTTGTGCACATATGTATTTTACCTGCGGGTTGTATCAAGAATCCACCAGCAACATCATATCTATGACTTACATAACTTACTCCCTCGCAGTTGCAAACATGCACAAAAACAAAATGCTAAGTTATTTGAGAATGCCACTGTATTGGACTTGCAAGTAAGCAAGTAAGTGAGGGACCCGAAGGCACTAAAAATTTTTAAAAAATTCATATGCCCAATTTTGCAAACTTGGGTTACTTTCATGTGTTCCAAAATTGCAAAATTTGTTGTAAGTACTCCGAGAACCCCAAAAAAAAAAAGGTTTTTGTCCATTAAATTTTTTGCAGTACAAACAGAGCAACTAAGTTAGGTAAGTACTGTGTGAGAATGTATATATGTATATGTATATGTATGTATGTATGTTGGTACTCAATACAGACACTACAACAACTGTTACAGTACGCACACAACACACAAATTGGGTGTTACAAATAACTCACAAAAATGTACATATCCCATGACAATTATACTCGATCCCAAGGAAGAAGTTAGTTCCCAGCTCTGGGTCCTTTTTTTTCCCCCCCCTATAAAATGCAATCATTAGACTCTTTCTTCCAACAACAAGTTTGGTAGTTTTCATACTTCCTCAAGGGCACAACATTCTCTCCTCCTCCTCCTCCTCCTCCTCATCATCCCTCTTATCCCATGGGCTGGGCTCTTCCGTCTATGATATACTCTTCTTTCTTAGCATAGAATGTGACACTAGTAGAAGCTTGAATCTTTGGTCTGAGTGCTCTTTGTTTTCCTTAATTTTATTGCAAGTGGATTTGTTTTGCCGTCTAGCAATTACAACAAAATCAAGAGAACAGTCCAAAAAAATGAGAGAGTGGCATGGGCCGACTCTGAGAGAGAGTGATCAAACATCATCTTGTTTTTGTGAAAGAGGAGGAAAAGAACAACAAATTCAAAGTTCATTTGTGTGTCAACAACAAGTAGCAAAGTTCAGTTCTCTGTGGTTCCAAGTCAGTATTGCAGTTCCTCAAGAATCAACACCTACACCTAGTCTGGTCAGGTCAGGTTGGGTCTGGTCTGGTCTGTTGTAGTCTAGGCTAGCCTAGTCTAGCTGAAGAAGTTCCAAGGTCTGCATGTGCTATTCTGTATGTATGACAAGTTCGCAAAACTGGGGTCATGGAAAAAAAATTACAAATGAGTTGATGGCTCTGAGTTGCTACTCCGAGTGCAATTTTCTCATTTTTCCAATTCTCACTCTTTTTGCCCTGTGTTGTGAAAAAGATCAACACAAAAGGGAAAATGATCAGTACAGGTAGAGACATCATGGGCTTTTCTAAATCTCAAAGTAGAGCTCAAAATGAGACATCCTCCTAGTTGGCAAGACACAATTTTCCAGTGGTATTGCATTTTCACAGAAGGATGGATGATGATCAAGAACTTAGATCATACCTGAAGTGAAGTACATCCATCTAGTTATGATCCGCTGCAGTTTACAGCAAGGGGTGTGAATCATAGATGGATGAGCCAGCCTCATAGGATCTGAGGGCTTCCAGCTCATGAGAGTATACCTTCAATTCAGGGCTCTTCTCTTTGTTCTTTTCATCATTGTTGCTGTTGTTGTTGTTGTTATCAGGAGTTATGTTGGATTCTGTTGTTGTTGGGTGAATAATACCATGCTGCAGAAACTCCATGGCTGGGGCCGCATGCCCCCCTGCAGCAGCAGCTTGAGCGCTTGACCCACATTGTCCAGTTCCTCCTCCTCCTCCACCTCCAGGAGCTAAGCCTGAGTCATCTCCAGCTTGATGATGATGTATGGTGGAGGTGCTGTCCGGCAATCCAAGCATCTGGTGGCCTTGCTGCTGCAACTGGGTATGAGATCCTGACATAGCTGATGATGATGGTCCATAATGTTTTGACCGCTCATCTCGTGATCCAAGCATCCATTCAGGGCTGCCTAGATCTCCCCGTGAGAATGACTGCATTTGTATCAAGTTCTGGTTTGAAGGTGAGTAAACCTGAAGTTTCTGGTTCTGCAATTCATCAAGAAAAACACAAACAAAAGGTAGTTGTAAGAGGCTGAATCATAATACTGAGAGGAAGCAAGGCTAAGGTCCTGAAGTGAAAGGAGGGGAAAAAAAAAGAAAACTTCTAACCTGTGACCTGGGGGAGTTGGCTGATGCTAAAGTGGTGCTGTGATGTGGAGGTTGGAAATGCTGCTGCTGCTGCTGCTGCTGGAGGCTCGGGGGTGATCTGCCTACTACTACTTCTTGTTGTTGCATCAGATCTGAGTGTGAGTTCAATGGACGCAACCATGGAACACCAGGCTCAATCCTAGTACTCGTGTTATAATTGCCTGTCGCTTGTCTGCTTTGACAGCTTCCTTGTTGCTGACTCAACCCGAGCTGTCCTCCAAGTGATGAGAGTGACAGGTGTGGTCCACTCTGACCTGAACTAGTTACGCCCTAAAATAAGCCTCCCACCCATTGACCCACCCATTGTCACCACTTCAACTGAAGTTGGTCTCAGGAATAATATCAAACGTTTGGAGAGTTCAAATCAAATTGCGAGGAGAGAGCTTTAGATCTGGACATGATTAAAGTATGTATGTATATATACTACCTGCAAAAAGTGTTGATAGGCAGCAGTGGCAGCTTCATGGGCATGATTGGAGGAGGATGATCCTGGCATCATACTCATCTGTCGCTTTGCATTGTGTAGCATAAGCGGGACAGATGATGTAGAGAGAGACATAGCTGACAGCAAGGCTTGATGAGGGTCTGGGCCTTTCATGGAACTTGTTGTCTGTTGCTGCATCCCATGATGGTGATGCGGTGATTGATGGCTGCTGTCACCATGCCCTCCTCCTCGTCCATATGAAGCACCTGCAGTCACAATTTCAGCTTGTTTTTTACTTTTCAATCCAGATCATGTCAACTGTTTACTCTTATGCTATGCAATGCAAAACAACAGATGTGTATGATGGAAGGTGCGTCCAATGTTACTAGTACACTTGCAAGAGGAGGAGGACCGATCACAGAGCAGCTGCTGACCATTCACAGCACAACTGCTTTCACTGTCAGTTCCAGTTTTGATGCTAATGATTTCAGCTGAGGTACCAGCTGCTGCTGCTGTTGTTGAGACTGCACCAGGTTGTGGCTTGCGGCGGCGTCTGTTGTGGTCTGCAAGGCGCTTGCGACAGCTTCTTTTGCCTTCATCAAACTCAGCTAGCAAGTGGAATCTATTTCACACAACAAAAAAATAAAAATAAATTAATTTAGAAACAAAGAATGTTAAAAGTGTGAAATCAACATTGTGCAAAATCACAAACACTGAAAAGTAAAACCAACATCTTCAGCTTTGACCAAGTTGTGGATCGTCTAGCAAAGCGACATTGTGCAGACACTCATGAGGAGATGACGACTGGAATGTTCCATACCTGCTGCATTGCTGACAAAAGCGTTTGGTAAGACCGGCAGCTATGACAGTTGGTGCTTTGGAGTGGAGCTCACACACTTTGTGACGGCGGTGGTAGTGCTTGGCAGTGCTCAGATCAGCTTTGCAACCTTCTGCTTGACACATTGGAACTTGGGTGTTTGGAGGGCCTGCACAAGGCCGCTTTGCTAGACGACCCACAGCAGTGTCCTCAGCTGAGAAGTAGGTTCGCACCCCGAGATTGAGGCCTATCCGGGGTGCAGTATGGCCATCACTCACCTGCAGGCCAAAACCAGGTTTTTGGATTATTGTGAAGAAAACTGAATATAATATTATTGAATGCAAAAATTAAGAATTGAATTTGTCCTTCAAAAAGCACAAGAATAATTCAAGAGAATTTTTTTCACAAAATTAAAAAAAAAACAATTTAGTCTTGATGCATTGAAACAGGGTTTTCTCACATCCTCTCTCTTGACCAGATGATGTTCGTGTATGCCAGATGCAAAGTAGTGGTCACGACGCTGCTGCTGCTGCTGCTCGAATGCGGTTTGCATATCCCCAACATGGAGTCCTCCACTGGTAGCAGCAAGGCCTGGGATTCCAGACGAGCCTTGAAGTGAGTTGTGAAGGTGTGACCCTCCTCCTGTTGCAGCAGAAAGGACGGCAGCACCAGCAGAGCCATCCAAAGCTCCATAGGCATGATGATGATGATGACGATTCTGCATTCCTGCTGGGCCGAAGATCCCCAAGGTGGCAGCATTGTGACTGAAGTTGGCTGGAAGTCCTGGTGAAATCATATGGCTGTAAGCCCGAAGACTTGAAATTTGGCCTGCAATAAAAGAAACAGCATTCCAGTAATAGTCAAAACAGATCTAGAGACAGTGTTTGTTAGCTACTTAGTTCAGGAACTTTGCTCCAAACATAGCTCCAACTCTGATTCGAATCATATCTCTTGTAAATCTTTTGAACACAATTTCTGTGATATGAAGTTCTTGACAAGCAAGAGCCCCATTGCTACAACCCATTTGTGACTTTCTCACTTTCTCTGGTACTTACTTTTCAAGACATGAAATTTTCAGCTTGCTGCCAACCATTCTTCACATTGCCTGAGACTGAGTGAGTGTATATGACTATACAATTAAGGCAGACAGACATCTGGATCTGAAGTTACAAGTTGCACCCATTCGCTGAAAGGAAACTTTGCAATCCCTGTACACTGCAGACATAAATCTAAGCTAGACTTCTGATCCAACAAGGAGTCTCATTTGGAACTATGACTAGATATAAAAGTAGTATATAAGTGTTGCAGAAGAAGATGTGTACACCAGTTACCTGCAGTGATCTGTTGGGTCTTGTGGTCCCCATGAGCTGCATCACCTGGTACAGCAGCTTCATTAGAGCTACCACTGCCTGGGTGCTGTGTGGCCAGAATCATAGGATCCCACTCCCACTCTAATCGGTTGGTCGGGTACTGCCGAGAAGCGTGCTCGAGGGTGCCGCCAACCACGCCGGGGCTATCCCAGTTCTCTGTTGACCAATTTGGCCCGGGGTCACCTTGATGCTCGTTGGTATTTGCAGAAGGGTTCATCCCATGTACTTTTTTTGAGAGTCAAAGAAGAAGAAGAAGAAGAAGAAGAAGAAGAAGAAGGGGGCTTTTCAAGACTGTAGAGATGTAGAGTCAGTCAGGATGATGGGACGTGTAGTAAGTAGTAGAACCCAGGTGCTGCTGCAGCTTCTTCTTCTTCTTTCTGGCTCTACAGACTCCTGCTCGATTGAACAATCTCAATATTTAAACAGCAGCAGTAGCAGGATCATGGGTTGTTGACAGAGGAGAGAGAGCACACCAGAGTGACTTGAAAAAACCAAAAAACCAAGCTGTTATGGAACTTGAGTTCCTGCCAAGATCAGCCGGTCTCAACACAATTAGCAGTTATTGCAACACTTTTAGAGTCAATGGCGGAAGACTCACATATGACATCAACAAAATATTCTAGATTCAAAGGGCAATTCTTGTTGCAGTCAGTATGTGTGAAAGAAATCGTAGTAACATAATTCTGTACTGTACTATTATAGAATGGCTGCTGCTGCAAGTAAGTAGTTCAACAATGATCAACAAGTTTCTCCATCAATGGTAGAGTGGAGATGCTCATGAGTATCCTGAACTGCAGTCAGTCTCACATGACTACTAGATGGGTACAGTAGAAGAAGAGAAAGGCAGATGGAGCATGTTGGCTGTGTATGGGGGTTGGTTGGATTTAATCTGGGTTTTGTGGCACCTCAACTCTGATTTTGGAGTGAATCTCCTCCTCACAGTGTGCAGCATATGTAGTAGGGTAGTATTATAGATCAGTCAAGCATGTTGTGCCTCAAACCTTGTCAGCCCTTGCAATCGATGTCCAGCTTTGGGCTGAGGGAACTCCCCGGCTTGTGTCTTCTTAGACCAGAAGAAAGCTGCACACAGCAGCAGCAGCAGCACTTTCTACAACAACTGACAACCCACCACAACAAAAATACCACCACTTTCATAAGAAGTCAATGATTCCCTGACCAACTCAGAAGGGATGCTTAAGTTAAAACCACATTCAACTTCTTTTTCTAAACAAATTTTTTTGCAACAAAGTAACAACAGGGTCTCACAGACTTAGAACAGAAAAAAACAGGTCTGGATTTTTGCGAAGCATTGTAGGACATGGATCATAGAAAAAGACCTGCTGGCCTGATGGGGCGAAGAAGAAGAAGAAGAAGAAACATTTCTTCTAGGACTCAAATGCCAGGAACTCTTGTTTCTTCTTCTTTATTGCCCACATGAAAACTCCTCATCTAAGATTCAGCTACCACATGTGATCTTCTGAATCACATTTCATAACCTTCTACTGGAACTGGAAAAGAAAAATTGGACAAGATTGATAGAAAGATGAGGAAAGAAATACAACACCCAGTGCTTCAATCAAAACTTGTAAATGGAGCTCAGGGATTGTTGGTTTTCCTTGAAGAAGAAGCTGTTCAAGGTTAGTGGTATGGTCCACATTCAAAAATCCTTGCAGGTCTTCATTCTTTGCTAGAAATTCAAGATCATCCCCATTTGAAGATGATCAATCTCATGGACATTGGTGCAATTTTCTTTTTTGTAGGAGGAGGAGAAGGAGGAGTAAATGGAGCCAAGTGCGAATCGGAAAAAAATCAATGCACAATTCTCAATCTCTGAGAAATGAAATATTTATGCTAGGTGATTGATCACACCAGTCAAGAGGACAGATCCACAATCAGTCTTCTACTGCAAAAGAATACTCAGATGCAAAAAGAATGCTCACAAGAAGAAGAAGAAGGGGGTGAAGGAGGAGGAGGAGGAGGTCAGGATGTTATATAAACTTGCAAAAGAAATACACCCAAGACTGCAAAAAACAAACAAGAACCCACCCGGTTCTGGCATTTTGTCCCAGGATCAGAGTGGAAGAAGAAGAAGAAGAAGGTTTTGTGGTGGCTCTTTCAGAGGATCACGTGGGAAGGAAGATTGCAGCTGCAAAATTGCAGCAGAAACTATTGTTGTTATTGTGAATTGCAAATTTGATGAGAAGAAGCAGCAGCTGCTCACCTTGATATGCAGGAGGAAGCAGGTGAGCTCTCAGGGGTGATGGACTTGTTCACGTCATCGTTGTCGTCGTCGTCTCCTCCGACTCCTGCTGCTGCTGACAACAAAGAAGAACTTTGCTAGGCAGCTTCTTCTTCATCCTTGCAGATCTGCACAAGCAGCAGCAGCAGCAGCTTTGAATGAATGCTCTGAAGGTGCTTGTGTTCCACTTCCCACCTCCCCTGCTGAAGCTAGTCTTTCATGATCTGTTTCTGCGAGAGAATCGATCGTTTCAGCAGAATGGGTGTGTGTGTGTGTGTGTGTGTCTCTCTCTCTCTCTCTCTGTGTGCTGACAATGAGGACTACCCGCAGCTAGCGCAATTCAGCGTTCTTGCACTAGTGCTGCACCACACCTACGCAGTTCATGTGAAGTGTTGGATTCCCTAGCGCACTTCATGAAAGCAAGGAGAAGAGAAGAGAAAAGAAGAAAAGAGGAAGGATTTCTCCAGACAATGATATTCTTTTTCTTCCTTGAGCTCCGGCTGGCGCTCATCACGATGATCCTTATTCCCTTCGACTCCAAACCTTCTTCTCCTCCTCCCTAAGAAGTCGTCTACTTTTTGTCTTGGGCACCAAGAGTGCTCCTGCTCCTCTTCCTCCACACCCACATATATATAGAACCTACAACTAATGAAGCAACAGCAGCTAGTTCTTCCGCTGCTGCAACTTTTTCTTTCACTACTCTTCTTCAAGCCTTTGGATTCGCTCTGTGTTTCTGTGTATGTCTCTCTCTGAGAACTCAGTCCATGACAGGACAACAAGCTCAGGCTCAAATGTTGTTTATCGCCATCACCACACGACTGAAACCCACAAACAAACAAGTAGTTGTGAAACAAGACTTGAAACCTCCTCCTACAATAGAACCAAGCTCCCAATGCTCTCACTCCAAACAGAAAACACACACGCACACACACACACACACACAAGGACAAACCACTCAAATGAGTCCCTCCCTCACACCTGAGCTTCCTCACGCGGCTGCTCCACGCACTCACTCACTCGGCGAGCGACAAACAAAAAAAATGGAGAAAAAAGCTCCCAGAAAACAAAACCAACACTCACTCACTCACTCACTCGGAGCTGCAAAATCGATTTCCGCAATAGAAGCTCTGGACAGTCTAAACCTCCGCCACCACCAATCTCCAGTCGACTAAGCCACCTGCAATCTCCAGCGATCGACGCAAGCCCAAAAATAGAAACCAACTCTTGTTCACTGCTGCACTAGTAGATTAGCTAGCTTGAAAACCACAAACAAAAGCAACAACAGCAGCAACAACAACAACACTTGCCCACAGTTTCTCTCACTCACTCACGGACTCTCTGTTTCTCTCTCTCATTCGCAGTTACTGCTATCCGAGGCAGCGAGCAAGCGAGCGACGCCGCGACCACCGTCCAGCCAGCCAGCCGGCCACCAAATGGTAAGCAAAAGGCGTAGTAATGCAAAACAAAACAGACACAAGACGCTCAAAGAGCTGCAGAAGCTCAAAGCAACAAGCAAGCAAAGCTCAAACCAAAAGCTCAACTAGTGCAAAAGCTCAAGTTCCTTCCTTCCACAGACAACAAAATAGACACCAACACACATCGCTCGCTCGCTCGCCAGCTACTTCCTTTGTTCTCTCGTCACACAACAACAGACACGGCTCTCGCGCAGACAAAAACAGACACACAAAGCAAGGAGACGACGACGACGACGACGACGACGCAGCAGCAGCGGCAGCAGTCGCAACAGAACGCAACGGACAGCACTGGCGGGCGCGCACCTTTCCTTCTAAATAGCTAGCAACCCCGACTCTGCTAATCGCTACCCCCTACACTCTACACCTACACAAACCACAATACATTACAATTTATACACCTAAAAATACCCCCCAAAATACCTACCTACATATACATACATACATTTCTGTATAAAAATGTAAATACATACATGTACGTACTTCATACTATACTAGATATATGTGTCCAACAACCATACTAGAGACTTGTTTCCTACTAGGCTATAACCAGATACTTTGTTTACTACTACCATACTAGAGACGTATTTTCCTACCCTACTACTCTATATACGCATTACTTATTTATTTGTAAATCAGTAGAACTGGCTACCATACATACATTTATACCAAAACACACAAGTAATAAGATTCTACAAGTGTGTTTGAAGTTACATGCAAACTTCACATACGTATCTTTTATATGTGATAGAGAGACGTACAAGTTCATGTACGTATAATTGTAATACATACGTAACTTCAGGCCGGTTGTCTACGGTCTAGCTTTTTCTTTGACGCATTTTCGGTTTAGCTATAGACTAGGAGATAACCCACGTAGGTTTGTTTGGCTATACCACCTTTTGTAGGCAGGCAAGTTAGTTAGGTCGGTATTAAAATGTAAGGCTTTAGGACCAACCTACTACTACTAGAGGGTTGTCTACGAGGAGGGTAAGTAGTTAGGTAGGTAGGTAAGTAAGTAGGTAGTCTATTTCTAGCTTAGCTAAGGGGGTAGGGAT
>Ga0116227_10011461_pt1 | contig 14888 bp, 15 predicted proteins | sample S1TSphgellanicum_FD_89693 | JGI IMG/M metagenome (GOLD analysis project Ga0116227, IMG submission 89693) | Host-associated microbial communities from peat moss isolated from Minnesota, USA - S1T2_Fb - Sphagnum magellanicum MG | ecosystem: Host-associated > Plants > Peat moss > Unclassified... | reverse complement strand
TTAATTTAATAATAAAAAATAAAAAATAATATATAAATATATATATATATATATATATATATATATATATATATATATATATATATATATATATTTCATATGATGTGATGTTAAAATATATTTATGCCAAAGCAATATATGTCACGATTAATTAAAAAATGCAAATAAACTAAAAATTGATTTTAAAAAGGAAAAGAAAATTGGAACACCTACATTGTGATTCTATGTGATTGAAATTAAGTTTGGGAGCCATGTGAAGAGCTTCATAATTATCATATCGAAAATGGGTGTGATTTCTAGATCATGACCATAAGTATGTTGTAAATTAAATTTTTGATAATCAATCATTTTCAAATGAAAGATGACAAGATATGTGAAGTGGGCCATTTTTAAAATTTTCATTTCAAACATTGTTTGAAATGTTAATTCAAACCAAAACCTAATGAAATTTTTAAAAAGGAAAGGGCTTTATTATATTGCATATGTACCATAAGTATATCCATTATTCCTTGAATTAAACTTGAACTCTATGGTGCTACGCACTACCAATGATGCTTTTCTTTCTTATTATGTTCCCATATCATTATCAATAATTCATTATTATTTATGTTGGTGTCAAATTTAATTTCGATTAATATAAAATCATGGACATGAAAAGACACATGTTAATTTTCCTTTTCATATCATGTTAGTGGGTAAGGAAAGGGATGAAATATGTATAAGGATAATAGATAGTTATTAAGAGAGGAATGAGGTATATATAAGGATTACAAGTAATTATTATGAAGGAAGCGAAGTAATTAGGCTTGGAAATGAAATAGTTGTACTTGGAAATGTTTCTAAAATTGTCCAAGGATGACCATATGAAGGATTATGCAAAATCAATAAGGAGCCTAAGAAAGATTAAAGAAAACCATGTATATACCAATTTTTCAAAAAAATTACCATAGGAATATATATATATTCAAATAATATTATGTAACATTAGCTTTGTGAAAATAAAATATAAAGCCCAAATATTGGAAGTGAAACTGAAAATTAAATGCAATAGATTTTGTAGGTGTATACTTACACATATGTCCTAAAATTGCCCAAGTTGCCCCCCCCATAGTGTGCTTACATTCATCAATGCAACTTTAAATTATTTACTTTGCATAAAAACTATCAAAGATGTCACCAACAATAACTTAATGGTATTTTGAAAATCATTAATGGTTATTTATATGGTTGTTATGAATATGCAAACGATGGAAGTTCACATATTCACATATTGTCACGGTTAGCAAATTCACCAAACCCTAATGAATTTGTGGCAAAAATAAAAATAGATCTTTTTAAAAATATGAAATGATAAAATATATGGATAAATTAGTCACTAAAGATGTAAAGAAATTCACGATTTTGAAATTTGATAGAAATAATTTGAATAATTCAAAAGATCACATTATACATCCTTGCATGCCACAAGACCACTTGACCCATATTCTATAAAAATTTGTAAAGATTTTACACAAGATGTTTACTTATTAACTAATGTTTGTAATATTCATGTATGCAATTTTACATGTTATCAAAACAATGAAGATATTTTATCAAAACATTGTAAATATGGATCTCCAACCGAACTCATATCACAAACAAATTTTGATGTAGAAACAAAATTACTTCACATATGTAGAACAAATCAGTGGTTAAATAATGCAAACCTTTGGATTTAGGTTTATGTAAATGTAATCATGACTTGAAATTAATTGATGCACTTGGAAAAGATGGAAAGGCATTGGCATATTACGTAATCAATTAGATAACCAAAACCCACCATATATACTTCACATGTGTATTCATTCATACAAATTGTAGTTAAAAAAATTGAAACAACTTATGATTTGACTATTTTCAAATATTCAATTGACCAAAGTTGAAAACTTTTAATTTGATATTTAAACACAATCAAATCATAATAAGACTTTTTTGCCACATGGTCCATAAGTTAATTATTAAAATATCCTAATCACCTAGCTCATCGTAATTTCATTTATGTCCCATGAGATAGTTTATCCTTTTGGGTTGAAAAACAAAAGTCCAAAAGAATACCATAAAAGAAGAACAAAATGAACATAATGGCTTTGAAATGTTTAATGTGCATAAAATGAAAAGAATGAAAATATTATCTAGCAAGTTTGCAAAATATTAATTCCTTACTATAGATTGTTGGTACAACATTATTTGTTGCATCATGTAGCACATGCAGAAACGACAAAAGATTCATGGGACAACTTTGTGCAACATTTGAAAAAAAAGTTGGCAACAGATTACAATTACATCAAAAGCTTTATGATCTTAAGATGGAGGAAGGCACTTCAATGCAAGCTCATATTGACAAGTTTTGGATAATTGCATATTAGTTAGCAAACATTGATCATCAAGCTTCTAATGAAGATTCGGCATTCACACTTTTAGGGAGTTTGTCACCATCTTTCCATATTCTTGTGGTTTTGCTTAGTACCCACATTGATCAATTGTCTATGGATTTAGTATGTGGACAATTATTGCAAGAAGAATTGTGATGTAAGCAAGTAATGCAGTTGAACCATGGTACAAAATATGAAACATGAATTGTTAAAGGTGTTTTTTGGGGATGTTAAAAAGGGGTATAGATTGGAAGAAATTAAAGCATGAAAAGTAAATCAAGAAAAAAAACTTGCTACAATTGTGGCACCAAAGGCCATTTTGCAAGATAATGTCACAAGAATAAACAAGATTGGAAAAAATAATTCAAAGGTTCTCCACAAGTAGCCATAACAAGCAAAATTGAACTTCTTGTGACTACTTTATTTATTTCTTTGGTTTGTGGGGGTGCATCGTTTGTTAAATTTGGAACCTTCAAAATGAAGCATTTTCAACCTTTAAGGAATTTACTTTGAATTACAAAATTATATCTTGGAGACAATAATATGTTTGATGTATGTGGAAAAGGCACTATTGTTTTCAACTTGCTAAATGGGATTTCCAAGTGTATTGGAGATGTGTTGTATGTCCCAAAATTGGCAAGGAATTTGTTATAAATTAGTCATTTAATAAAGTAAGGCTTTAAGGTGGAATGTGAAGTCACCAAATGTTGGTTGAAGTCTTTTGATTCGAACAAGGTGATTGTTGAAGATGTTCAAGAAATAAGGTTATATAAATTAGTTGGAGTTGTTCAATCTTTGCAGGTTGTAGAATGTAACATCAAGATTAAGAGGAATGACTTGTGGCATCAAAGATTCAAACATGTTTATATATAGACTTTAACAACCATGGAAAAAAATAACTTGGTGAAGGCATGGATCTCAATGGAGATCATGACTTGAGTTTTTTTGATTGATGTGGGCATGGTAAACACCATCGTACCCCATTTCCTTTGAGTGGGGGTTTTCGTGCAACGAAAATTCCTAGTCTTGTGCATACATACTTAAATGGTTCCATGGCAACATTTCATGGAGGGGCAAAACAATTTATAACTTTCATTGATGATTTTTATAGGAAGGTATTTTTTTATATGATGAAAATTAAATTTGGTGTGCTTGATAAGCTTAACATTTTCAAAGCTTTGGTAGAAAATTAGACTAGAAAAAGAATCAAAGAAATTAGATGTAATAGAGGTGGAAAGTATAATTGTAAGAATTTCAATACATTATGCAAAGAAAATGGCATTGCAAAGTAGATAACCATTCCATACACGCCATAGTAGAATGATGTAAATGGAAGGAATAATTGAACACTTGTTGAAAGTGTGTAATGTATGTTACAACATATGAAGCTAGATCATAAATTCTAGGTAGAAGCAATGGCAACTGTAACATATATTTAGAATTGAATCCCTACTAAGGCGATTTTGAGCATGACATAGAAGAGGTTTGATGTGGATAGAAACCTTCCATAAATCATTTGCATGTTTTTAGTTTTGTTGTGTTGTATTTACTCGTGTGCCAAAGGAAGCAAAAATAAAGTTGGATTCCAAAGGTGTCAAATGCATATTCATTGGCTATTGTGAAAAAACTAAAGGGAACATACTATAAACCCTATAAATCAATGTTATTATTAGTTGTGATGTTATTTTTGATGAATCCATAAAATTTAATGGGGAAACAATGGTTTCAAGGTTAGATGTTGGATTAGAACAAATGATTTTAAATCAAGAATTAAAAATGGAGGATGAAAAAATTCCCCAATAGGTGTAATAAAATCCAACAATGGTTGAGGAAGATGTGTATCCTTCATATGGTTTTTTTTATTGATGTTGATGAACCCCATTCATTTGTGGAAGCTTTGAATGGTGAAAATTCACAATATTAAAAACACACCATGGATGAACTAAGTTTTAATCTTTACAAGATAATAAAACTTGGATACTTACTCCTTTCCCATTTAGTCGCAAACCAATGAGTTGCAAATGGATCTTCAAGATCAAATATAATGGTGTTGATGGTTATACATATGGCAAGGCATAATGTTTGTTTGGTGGCTAGGGGATTTTCACAAGTTGAAGGTTTTAATTTCAATGAAACATTTTTCCCTATTACATGAATGGAATCAATTTGAGCTTTGCTTGTAGTTACAACCATTGATTATTTTGAAGTGCATCAAATGCATGTTAAATCTATTTTTTTGAATGGAGATCTTTTGAAGGAGATATATATACTATAGCTAGAAGGCTTTGTGGTCAAGGGTAAGGAAAATTTGGTATGTAAGCTTCAAAAATCTTCAAGTATGGTTTGAAACAATCTCCTTGTGAATGGAACCACAACATTCATGCATATTTTTCTTATTTCAAGAGTTTAAAGGGAGTTATGTTGACCATACTATTTATTTTAAGAGAGTTCAAGAAAACTCTTATGTGATCATAGCCTTGTATGTTGATGATTTGATTTTGGCCTTTAATGACTTGATTTTGTTGAAAGAAACAACAGATAATTTCTTGAAGAAATTTGAAACAGTGAATTTAGGTGAGAACCAGTATTACTTGGGGATACAAATAAATTGTGTTCGACAAAACTGAATGATTTATTTAAACCAAAGTAAGTACATTGGAAGTATATTGAAGCAATTTGGAATGGTTGAAAGTAAATCAATACAAATTCATGTTATGATTAATTGTAAGCTTTCGAAGGATATGGGTCCTCAAAGTGATGTAGACTTGGAAACAATGTAAGCTATCTTGTTTCAAAATGATATTGGAAGTTTCATGTATGCAATGGTATGCACAAGATTTGATATTGCATAGGCAATGGGGGTTGCGAGTTGGTTTATAGTTAATCCTAGATAATCACATTGGATTGCAATGAAATGGATTTTCTATTATTTAAAAGGCATAATGGATTTTGGTTGGTGTTTTAGAAAAAACATTGAAGATGCTATTATGGGCAAGGTGCATTTTGATGAGGATGTTAATTGTAGCTAGGGCTAGGCATGTTTCGAATGAAATGTAAGCCATAGTTAGGGTTTTGAAAAAAACATGAAGGGCTAGGCGCATTTTGATGAGAATTTAAGCCATGACTCGGGTTTTGGAAAGAAGATGAAAGGTTAAGCGCATTCTAACAAGAATGTAAGCCATAGCTAGGGTTAGGCACATTTTGAAAAAAAAAAAGCCACAAACAAGGTTCCAACATGAACATGAAGGGCCATATGCATTCCAAAAGGGATATATATCATAACCAAGGGATTGACATAAGCAATATGGGCCAATTGCATTCTAAAATGAATGTTTACCAAAACTAATGTCCCATTATTGAGGATTATGATATTATTTATAGAAACACACAAATGTGTGCTTATTGTGATGTAGATTGGGTTGGCAATATGGATGACTGTAAATCCACATCAGGTTATGTTTTCTTATTGGGAAATGGTGCTATCAGTTGGGATAGCAAAAAACAAACCTTTTACTACTATGTCATCAATAGAAGTTGAATATGTGGCAACTTCACAAGCAACAAGGCAAACAATGTGCTTGTCATCATTTTTTGGGAACATTGATGTTCCACAAATGAAACCCATTGTCATATATGATGACAATCAAAGTTATATATCTTTATCAAAGAACCCAATGTTTCATGCTTGGATAAAACATATTGAAATTCATCATCATTTGTTGCGAAAGAAGATTTAAGAAAACCTTGTTAAATTGATGTATTGCAACATGAAGAATATGGTTGTAAATATTTTGATTAAAGAACTTTCTAGTGACAAGCATGAATATTTTGAACACTTGATATGTGTGATTAAATATGTAACTTGACAATTCATTGATTGGGGGTGTTGAACATCAACTTCTTACCAAGTTACTTAAGTTAATTTTACCAAGTTATAATTACTTGAAATATTTGTGTTACATGCACTTACTTTCAGTTTCAGGACTATGAGATAGTGTAAAGTAAGTTCACTTAAATATCTCTAATTAAGTTTAGTGTGAAATATCCTTATCAACACCTTGTTAATTTTTTGTTAATTTTAAAAACTTATTTTAACTTGTTAATTTTTAGTGTCAGCCACTCATCTAGCAATGTGGGACATGTTAGTTGTGCACATCCAAAGTGTAGCATCACTGATGATGATCAAGGAAATGGCAGGACAGGCTCTTATGCCCATATGGAAGGCCCTACTAAAACTGTCATTCCCTCTACATGGGTGTACAAACCCCATTGCACAGAGCCTGGTTTGTCCTGGATAATTACAACAGGTAATGGGCCCTGCCCAATGAAAGAATAACAATCGAATTGCTTCACTGTTCCTTCTTCCCCAAACAAAAATGTTTACAAAGAGAAGGGAAAAATACAACAAACAAGTAAAAGATAAGTGAATCTATGAAGGGATACTAAATAATCATGCAATCTTTATATATCTTTATAAACATCTATAGGACTAAATTTCTCATATATTGAAGATCTTGTTTTTGCGATATTGATCCACATAAATAAGAGCTTAGTAGTTGCAGATGACATCTATTTACCCCAACATCAATCAAAGAACATTCATAAAAGCTTTAGAACTATTCCATAAAACAGACATAATTCTCAAAAAAGACAAAGCAACAATTCACAAAAATGGAATTGTTTCTCCAAGCCTATGAAAGAATGTAGCAGTAGGAGTACATATGGGTTGTTATTCCACTCTGTACATGGTGATCTCTTGCTGCTTGAAATACCGACGGTCTTCCTCATCAACCAGCACCAAATTGAGATAATATTTCACACTGAACTTGTTGTTGATGTTCCGATAAGTAGGTGTCAAGTCGTATGGGCTCAAGAATAATCGGATTGGTATCGACTCCCCTGCTCAATGCAACTTCTCAGATCCATCAGGCACCACTTAACAGCCAAAGCTGATCTGGTGAAAGGAAACATAATTGCAACTAGAGTGGTAATGATAATGGTGAAACAAAAGACAAAGCTATAGAATACAGCCGGACACCATGTACAACAAGCCTAGTGCTGGCACATCAGACCGTAATATGAACAGAGGAAATTTTTCTTAGCTAACTAAATTATGGATTCTGCCAACCTACTTAATATGGAGGTGGCTACACTGTAGGTAAAGATGCTAACAGCAGAGACAAGTCTGGAATCTGCATTTAAGTGGCATCAAAATCCCAAAGATAGGAAGAACAAAGGATTTCTTGTCAAGATTTCCATAGCCAGTAAGCAGATTCACATCTACTGATCTCTAGGAACCTGAGAAAGTGGTGGAACTAACCGCGAACTGGAGCACCATCCATGATCTCGTACTTGGCTAAGGTCTCACTTTCATTATATGTGTTAGGCCCTGACCCGGTAGACTCCCGCCGTCTTATCTCAAGCTCCATGTGTTTGATCTTAATGCGCACCAACAAAAAATATATCTTGCCAATAATGACATCCTTCAGATGATACCTGAGTTGGAGATGCCATGTCTCAAAAGTTCTGAATAATAGGATATTCTAGAGATAAAGACTGGAACTTTCCCAAAGGAACCCAGTTCCAACAACTGAAGGGTTAATGCCAGGAATTTCACTCAACTTTAAGCTGGATATAGCTAGGTTTCATGAACAAACTGCTTACTTGCTCTTGCTGTACTCAAACTCAATATGCAAGCAGTCCTCAATTCCCACCTCCATCTGCAATTTGAACACACTTAGTCTAAGGCTGAGTAAGAGAAAAGCCATAAAGACTTGCTAGGGCCTTCTTGTGCATGCTGATCTCAACCAAATTGAAAAGCAGACCATGAGTAAACAAGGCCACCCTGATGTGACACATAATGATCCTCTCAGGGGCACCTAGGCCCTTGAACTAGAGTTCTCTAGAGGAGCTCACCTTGATGCTATTGTTGATCTCTGGAAGTGGTGAAAAGTTCCGGACCTGTCAAACTCAGTCAGTGCTAGAGGCCATTTAGCAAAAACAACATCCAGAACTTTCTCAGCTACTACATACAGGAGAAGCTCACCTAACAGGTCCACTGTGGTTAGGAACTCCCAATTTCTCTAATGAGGACTGGGAGGAAAGCGAAGATAGTCTCTGTCCCATTGAGGCGTGCTTCAATTTACCGAGAATCAGACAAGGCACATAGAGGACATGGAACAGGGAGTACCCAAAAATCCTTGTACTCCACAATGTTAGTGGCATAACTGCGGCTGATAGTCACCTTCAGAACATACCTGCATCCAGACCACAGCATCAAAGCAGTTGCAATAATGTAGTGCTTAGAAAAACTTGATCTTCCAGTGTATTTCTGAACTTGTGATGAAAGAACAAGGTGAGAGTCAAAGTAGACAATGGATCACAATTTCAGTATGGAATTCCTTTCTCCTGGAGTGACTTCTAGAGCTTCTGCTGGACCCACTTCTCATCACTTCTGTTTCTGGACTGTGCCCACTGTTTCAGTAGCCTCATCAATTGCATAGAAAGGGTTTGAAACAGAAATGAACCTGAGTCTGACATTCACACCATTGTAAGATTCGTACTGCATCTCGACAGTGGAAAACTCAAATGGGTATGTTTTACGTTCCAAGATCTCACCAGGCACATCCAGCTCTCGTACTGCACTCTCTCCCTCCCAGCAAACTCATCACTTCTTTTACATTTTACACATCAATTCTAAAAGTGTCAGCACTTGAGTGAAACCAAACGGACATTTCCAGTTCCACAGTCCATGCTTTTGCAGTTGTAGGTTTTGGAGCTCACCAAGAGATGTGAAATCATAGAAACTGCCCCTGTCAAAGTAAAGCTCTGCACACCCATCACAACTGAACTGTCAGAACAATATCATGTAACAATGAAATAAACACCTTCTACAAGAGCTAAGGTTTCAGGAACTGTGCTTCAGACTGTTAAAATTGCAGCATGATGACTGCTGCTGCAGAAACAAAAAGAGAGAGGATGAAAGAAAAAGCTTGCTCGATCACAAAACTCTTACCTATTTGGCCTAAGAGCTCAATCTTCACTCCAGTGTGCTCCACCTTCTTTCCAGGTACTGGATCAATCCGAACCTACACCCACAAGCAGCAGCAGCAACAGTAGCTGCATTATGGTTGATGCATCACAACACAAATTTTGAAAACTTTGTTCATCATTTTCCCTGTTCCTGATTCCAACACTTTGGGAGGGATTGTATAGACTAACCTCACCAACAACACTCTCTTGGCCGAGGAACAAAGGTACCAAAACAGTCTGACCATTTTCCTTCTTCACGCTTGCCTGCATCGAGCGCAAAACATTCAAGGTTCTCAAAAAGCTTCTTTGTATTGCAATTGGCATTAGCTTTTCTTCTCGTTCTCAATCATGCTTTTGTTTCTTCTTTCAGAGTTCCAAATTGGGTGAGTCATGTGGCATGGCGATAAGATCGGCATCCTCCAGCATAGCCGCCATCTGCAAGCTGCAAAGAATGATGATGATGATCAAAAGCAAGCACACGATGCAAGATGATGCTGATACCTGCTTCCGCGTCTCAGCGTCAGCGAAATCAATCGATACCGTGCACGGCGGTCCGAAAGCTCCGATCAAGAAATTCTGCCACAAGAAATCCCAGAGAAATAAGTATCCGATGGTAAGGCACGCGAGCAAAGGCCACTACAACTGCGGAGGAGATCACAACTTCCCCCTGCACTCTCTTCTATCTGTCTGTTTTTACAGGTTGATGCTTTGCGCATCCAAAGACACAGCATGGAGAAGAAAAAATACTACAGTAAGGATTGCAAGAAAGCACGGTCTTCAGGTTGATGGTTTGCGCATCCAAAGACAGAGCATAGAGAAATCAAAACACTGCAGTAAGGATTGCAAGAAAGCACTGTCTGCAGGTTGATGGTTTGCGGATCCCAAGACACAGCAGAGAGAAAAGATAACACTACAGTAAGAATCGCAAGAAAGCACAAAAGGTGTAGCAGATAGAGGTTACCATTTCTGGTCATCAGCAGATTGTGCGTCGTTCTCCAGACTGCCGATGCAACAGAAGCTCCCCGATTTGCTCCCCGATCTCGCACCTCACCGCCAGCACCAAAACTGAAGAAACGGAAGAAGAATTCCTTCTCTATGGCGAAAGAAAGACGAAGAGGACGACACCGGTCGCGCACAGTCGGATTTCGAATGCGGGCGGCAGCGACGTGCTTGCAAGGTCAGGTCGCTCTTCTTCCGAAGCAGAGAGAGAGGAAACCACAGTTGTCAGTGGCGAAAGAGGGAAAAAAGTGTGAATGGAGCGCGTTAGCCGCTGCCGCTGCTGCTGTGACGGAGCCCTAGTTCTCTCTGCTGCTCCGCTATTCACGACTCCGCGCATCCGCTACCTTCCGCTACCCTCACCATGCATGCGTAGCGCACTCCGACACACAGCCTCAATGATGATGGATTTGATGGTGCTGATGCTGCATCTTTCGCTAGCAGGATCGTTGTTCGTCTTGTCTGCATAGGAGAGTCTTTCTCCGCACTCGGATGCCGCTGTCACAGTTTTCCAACAAATCTCGCAGAGAGAGACAGGAGACAGAGACAGAGACAGACAGAGAGCAGCAGCATTACAGCGATGGCGTTGCGTCTGTTTCATTTGCCGCATCGCCTGGGCTCCTCTCGTGAATCTTCACCTACTGTGAGTTGCCTTCTCTTCTCTTCTTTTTCTTCATCTGCTCATGCAATGCTCTGTAATGCTCATTTGCACCTGGAAGCGCACCGCGAGAAGTATAGTATTGTTCTCTTTCTGTTGCACGAGTAATGAAGGAACGTCCTACCTCAAAGGGTAGGTGCAGGCTGCTGCAACTCCGTATAGGTCGCTCCTGCTGCAGGCCCAGCGACTCACTCCTATCGTCCACCGTTCATCGTCGTCTGCACGGTGTCATGGCAGGTGACATTCTTATCATGTGTACACTCTCGTAGAAGCAATCACGGAGTTTTTGTGTTGTGTTGAGGTTGTTGTCTTTGTGCAAGAAAATTGTTGTTGTGGACGACTTGTTCTTCTTTGTCTCCAGTTGTGAGCAAGCTCTCAAATCACAGCAGGCTGTTGAACTGCGTGGAGTGGGCCGGGGTTTAGGGTTCCCTGCAGAACAGATCATACTCTGAAGATGATGATGAAGTGCCAGCTCAGGATGAGTGTCTCCAATTTGCAAACATCAGATGGTGAAACATCTGATTGTGTGTCCAGCATCAGAGGAGGAGCAATGGCTGCTGATGGCGAAACATCTGATTCTAGGTCCAGCATCCGACGAGGAGCAATGGGTGCAAAAGATGAGGAGACATCATCATGTAATGCTGGAATCAAGGAACAGAGACCTGTGGTTGTTGTTTCAGAGAATACCATCAGTAGAACAGCTACCATTCTTGCTGGTAGCTTACTGCTTTTCCTGAGTCTTGGACTGAGTAAGGTGACACCAGCTTTTGCCCGAAGGGTAGCTTCACCACCCTCTACTACTACTACTACTACTACTGCATCTTTGTTGCAAGAGGAAGAAGAAGCACAGAATCAAGGAAAGAGCAGTCCACTCTCAAACCTAACAGAAACAGAGACAAGTAGTAGTGATGTGGGCGTGTCACAACAAAATACTACTCCAGACAAGGAGAAGGTGCCTGAGTTTCAGACGGATCCGGCAGAGCTGGTGCTGCTCAAATTCTTGGAGCGTCATCCAGAGGATCTGAAGGCATTAGAGGGGCTCATGTATGTGCGGCTGAGGAAAGGGGATGTGAAAGCAGCGCTAAAAATACTGGAGAAGTTGCTGGAATTGCGGCCAGCCCACCTCCCATGGCAGCTCATAAGGGCACAGTCCTTGGACTTTGTTGGAGATCTTGATGAGGCACGCCAAGCCTTTCAAGCCATTCTGGAAAAGAACCCACTGTCAGCCCGAGCTCTGCAGGTATCATCATCTGCCCCTCCATGTTGGGCATGTGTTTCCTGCTGTGTTCATTTCATTGAATCAGCTTTGTTCAGCTCAGAGGATAAAAGGGCATTGAGATGGAGGGGTTGACAGTTTGGAGACATAAGTGAAGAAGAGTTTGAGGATAAGGAGTTTGATTAGGACATTTAGAAAAAGCATTTATTTGGTGGCCTCTGTGTTAATGGAGGACTAGAAAGTTGGGGGGGAAAGGAGAAGATAGGGGAAGCAAAGTATGGATCCTGCAGAGTTGGATTTGACTTATTGGGTTCTATCATGCAATGTGTTAGGGATTGGCGATTGTTATGTCGAAGACAGGCGAGGAAAAGGAGTCGCTAGAGATGTTGAAGAAGGCAGTGGATGCAGCTTTGAAAGCTGAAAGGCCCAAGGAGGCAATCAATGTGCGCATGTTGCTGGCACAAATGCACACTATGCAGGTTGGTATTGTTTGCCCTGAATTTTTTTGATGCTTGATCACACTGCTTTCAACCACTCTTTTTGATATCTCTCTTGAGTTCTAGCCGACATCATGACTGCGTCTTGCTGTTGCTTCAGGGAATGCTACAGAAACTCAGGAGACAGATTTTTGTAGAACTCTTTGCCCAAAAATTTGGGCAGATTGTTCCTATTTTTTATTTACTTAACCCACTATAAGGAGGGGCTGAAGTCAGTGGGAAGTGATTGCAGCTTTCACTGGCATGATTGATGAAGGGGATGTTCTGATATTTTGTGAGTAACATTCACAAGGTTTCAGACGACTATGCCCAATTCTTGTCATGCTTGTATTGGTTTTTCTGGAACTCACAAAATGGTTATCTTTAAATTAATATTGTGGAGTTTCCTCTGCAACCTCTTAGATAATGTAGTAACATTGTTGGCATGTCTCTAGGGCAATTTGAAGGAAGCGCTAGATGAATACCAAGATGTTGTAAAGGTGGACCCAACAGACTTTCGGCCATATTTATGCCAGGTGCTTTGTCCATCAATCCATATCCATCCATTCTTTCAGCATACAGTGGTCGATCCATTTACTAATCCAGTTCTGAATTTATAGGGCAAATCATTATGCCAAGTCTGTTACACTGACTTGAGTGCGAGTTTGGTTTCTATTACAGGGTCTGGTGTACAGCATTTTGGGTAAAACAGAAGAGGCAGAGAAGCAGTTCAGCAAATACCGGCAACTATGTCCCAATACGTTTCCAAACAGAGGCTACTTAGATGATCTCCTGCTCAATGCAAAAACTATGGCTCGCAAAATAGAAAGTCGTAAGGGGAAGAAGCCTGCCCCTGGCAAGCGACCTATGAAGCCCATGAGACAACCAACTGCTGTTGGTGTGGGTCCCCCTCCTGATAGTGAATGACATATTGCATCATACCGAAGCAGCAGTGTTTTCATGCACTGCTGAGGCACTTAGCAACTAGTATGGTTATGGATCACAATGAGTTATGAGTGAGTTCCTGAGGCAGTTGGATTTAGAGCAAATAAACCAACTTTGCATTTTACATTTTCCTTGTTTTGACAGAATCTTCCAGGGCTGTTGCCATGTAGACAAACTTAAGTGAGAGCTTTGTCTTCAGAGAACTCCTGCTGAGGGGTTCAAGAGTCTGTACCAGGGAAAAGCTTTTTTGCAGGTATGTGATTGCACATGGATTTGTCATGAATTTGTGAGCTGTTCACTTTGCACAGGTTTGAGTACTTCAGTGCCAAAGTTATTGGACCTTGTATATGTGAAAGTATAGACATGATGATTTCCAGCAGTGTTGGCAACTCTGTTATTGGCACTCCAAAATTTTTAAGGTGTTTCCTTTTCACTGAGGACAGAGGTGATGAAACAGAGGCAGACATGTAACACTGTACCAAAGACAAATGGCTGCAAGAGATGTGGCAAATCTTGGTAAGAGTGCAGATGGTGTATGAGGTTCAAATTAACAGTTTGCCCCACAGTGATGATAAAACCTCGAGGAAAAGTGGAATGCAGGACAAATGACACTGAGAATCAAAATCATCTCTGGACTACTCTGCCAATGTGACAGACATATCAAGAGTTGTCAAAAAATGACACTGAACTCAACTTTTGATGGTCTCTTGTCAAAGCAGTGCACCACTTATTTATTCTATTGTCCTCTAAACTGGTACTCCAGACAAACATTTGATATCTAGCAAGACTGCTTTTAGTTGAGAAAGAATAATATTGAAAGCTGAGCAGGAAACTAGGTTAAAATTTGCCCAAGAATGTGTCCTCTAACACCCGCTCTGGTATGGAATGGAAAGAAAAATATTCAATCCCCACTTGGAAAATAGATCAGGTTTCCCCAAAGAACATGTAGTCTCACATCGATCCTGTCATGGAATGGGAGCTGCCTTTTGGGTTGGATGTGTCAATAATGCTGTCAGACAGCACCATTACGGCGGCGGTTCATAATCTCCTTTCCAGCAACCAAGAAATAAGCTGTGTGTCTGTTGTATCCACCCCAGTTATCACACACATATCAAGTTCTCTGCTGCTTATAATTACCCCTCATTACACTTTTG
>Ga0116227_10011460_pt1 | contig 14890 bp, 8 predicted proteins | sample S1TSphgellanicum_FD_89693 | JGI IMG/M metagenome (GOLD analysis project Ga0116227, IMG submission 89693) | Host-associated microbial communities from peat moss isolated from Minnesota, USA - S1T2_Fb - Sphagnum magellanicum MG | ecosystem: Host-associated > Plants > Peat moss > Unclassified... | reverse complement strand
TCATCTGTAGGAAGATGTGGAAAAAGTGGGCAATTATCTGAAGAAAGATTTAGCCAAACCTGGCTACAAATCCAAACATGAAAGCACAAAGCGTTGGGGGTGGCTGGAGTGGCGTAGTCACGGATTACCCATTAGTTATTTCATAATCTGAACCTTATTTTTTCGGGAAAATAATGCGTACTTTACCGGGATGCGTACTTAAACGGGTGCGTACTTAGGCGGGAGGCTACTGTAATAGTATATTTTCAAAATCAGATTTAACTTAGTTGAAAGATAATGTTTAGCCTTTGAAATTGTCCTATTATACTCATGGGTGCACATGCAATTACAACTTATGGCTTCACCTAAACCATGTTCTAATGATGAATTGTAGTTATATGCATTATGGAAAAACCTCTATGCCCAACATTTCTTAGGTGTTTATTTGATTCATGGTAGTCATTATCCCCTTGTACCTTGCCACCATTATTTGATACATCCATTGTGGTTTTCAATTTCCATGGATTTCATTTTCCATTTCCAATTCATAAAAGTCCATTTTGGTGGTGGTGGATGAAGATGATTTTTTTATTTTGTAACAAAATAGTAACTAATGAAAAAATAGCCAAGTTATTTCTTGATCATTTTTTCTAGTATCATGGCCTCCTTGAGAATATCATCTTTAATTGTGGACCTAAGTTTGCATCAAGGTTTAGAAAATATTCTTTGAGCTTATAAGTGTGGAGGTGAAATTATTGTTGACTTTCCACCCCTAGACATGGGCAATGGGCAAACATAACAAGTCAATCAAGTCTTGAAGCAACATTTGCAATGCACAACTAATTATTATCAAAATAATTCGTTAAATCTCTTACCCACAGTAGAGTTCACGTATAATAATAAGGTAAATTTATCAACAAGTCAAACACTTTAATTTGCAAATCATGGTTTACACTTTAAGTTTGTTATATTGCAATGTGTGAATGTATGAAATGAAAGAGATTGTTAATTTTAGGTTGTCAAAATGACAATTGCAATACCTCATCCATTGGGAAGGCTACAACATTAATGAACGAACATGGGAGCCATCATCATTATGTTGATCGCCTAAATTGGATGTGTTAGTGGTGCACACTTCCAATGTATGTGCCCTCCCCACATGCCTATTCACCAAGCATTTAGTACGCCACCAACCTTCAATGTTCATAATCCCATCCATATTACGATCACTACTAAAAAATGCATGGACAAACCACTAAAGCCAACCACCCAATTTAACTTTAGCTTGTTTTCACATGACACAAACCACTCATGATTTTGTTGAGTGGGCAAATTCCACCAAAAATTCACCAAAGTGGTCATGTAGTGGGAGGCAACATTGGTTTAGGAATTTTTTGCCCAAAATGCCTTCATGCATAGTTGAAAATTTTCCATTCCACCTTTTCAAACCTCTTGGATGGTTTTTCTTAGTGGTCATTCTAGGCATTATGCATAAGGTTAACCACCTTACAAGGTGGGTAGGTAGGTAGATAACCACCATGTAATTTAAATTCCACATGGCTTAAAATGGGTGGCCAATGTTTAAATGCCACATGTTTGTAATTAAGTTTGCATCGACAAGGTAAATACATAAAAACAAATACTAAGTAAGTATAGGTAGAAATATACCTAGGCTAAAGTAATTAATCTATACATAGACTATATCATAGCCCATGTACCAAGGTTAGATACAAGTATGCAATTTTTTATGTACCTACCTAGGTATAACCTAGCTTATATATACCTAGTCTATACATACTTAAATTCCACCTACTTAATTTATATATACATAGCTTCTACATATTTACCTTGTAAATATTTAGCTTTAAACATATAAGTTACACCACCTAAATACCTTACCCCATCATGTTTATATCCTACATATACCCTAGCCCTGCATATAAATTGTTCACTATATAAATACCTTAGTTTACATATGTAGGTTAAATGAATATCCTAAATACCCTACCTTACATACCCTATTTATACCATACCTTTCATACCTTACATATATCCTACCCAACTGACCTATGCCTTTCCTATAAAACCTACCCTTACATATAAGCTACATTATTTAAATACCCTACATATACCTTATGTTAACCTAAATATCTTATCCTATATACCTACCCTACCTATACCCTATGCTAATTAATACCTTACCAAGTTACATACATAGGCTAAGTGATAGTGGCCTAACCAAATGTTTTTTAGTAGTGGATGTGCATGGTCATCATTTCTTCCCCAACAAACACCATGGCAACATTCTCCCAACATTTTTGCCCCATGTGGTTAACACACCCAAGCTTTGTTGTTTGTCAAATAGAAAAGTTGATCCACCTAATGTCATGTCAATATGTTTGGCTCCCAAAAAAACGATCCTTGAATTTTATACAACATAAGGATGAGGTTGCAAATAACCATATAACAATTAGATGTTGAAGAAATGGCCCAAGGTTGACATTAAAGCAATAAATTGATTACCAAAACAAGTGGATGCTTATGAAAGGATTTTAAGCACCCACAAAGTAGTATTTTGATTATTGACACAATCATAGAATAACCAAATGTTTAACAAAGGAATAATTTGCTTAGCAAGGGAGTTGATTAGTTGAGAAGGAATGAATTCATAAACATAACAATCATTATAAGTACCAAATTAAACACTAAACATTAAAATTAACACATGGACCCCAATGCAATGGCTTTGACTTTAAATCATAAAATAGGTGAGGACAAAGGACACATATTTTGAAGGAATATCTATGCATTTCTAAAATACAATTTGATGATACAAGTGGAGCTCCAATGTTAGGATTTATGTTAATTGTAATGAAGTCCCCTAAACCCTGAATGATAAACAAAGAAAAAAACACCTTCGATGAACTTCAAACACAAGATTTGTTGGCATTATTATAGCAATGGGATGACAAAATATTGACTTACATGATTTTCTTTATGCTTGTGCCTCTTCCTTAATGCATTTGTGAGGCTATTGTTCAAGTCATCCACACCAAGCTTAATAGCTAGAGCCCAAATCTCTTCATGTGGTTCTTGTACTCCCCGAAAACCCAATCATTCATGATGAAATACTTCCTTACATATAGAACATTTTTGTGTTCTTTGAAGAATTGAGCAAGGCAAAGGGTGGTATGTATGTTTGCAAGAAGCAACACCACATCAAATAAATTGTACCAATTTTTGTTATAACCACAAGGTTGTAGAAGAATGTAACATGAACCACCATGATCATCATCAACAATAAGGGGAGATCGATGCAAAATTGTCTTAGGGCAATAGGAGAATCCTCCCCCTTGTTGCATTTCTCCCAACTATTGGTCAATAACTTGGATTTTTTGCTCTAAAAGTGCAAGCCCTTTTGTTGTACAAACAATGTTAGAATTGACTTTCCACATATCTATGTAGCTTGTAGATCATTTTCACCCTACATGGCATTTTGACAATTGTCTTCCAATAATGTTTGAAATACTTTTTTTTTTCCCTCCAAGGTTGGAAGCTTTTCAACTAATACCTTCACATCTTCATGCACTACTAGAAATCATATCATTCGCAACCATTCCATGTGTGATTGTGTGCAATTAAATGTCACCTATGACTACAAATGATTGCATATGCGACTAATTTTTAAATTTGGATGGATTTTTGTCTTCCTTTCAACTAAGTTGCGACTATGACCTATTTCATCTTTCCAATAGGTTGATTTTTCATGATGTCTTTTTATTTTTCACAACATCGTATGTACATTTAGTTGCACATGTAACCAAGATAATCACATTATAGTTGCATAAGGTACCTAATAGTTACATGTATAGACTATTTAATAATACATAGGTACATATATGTATATACCTACCTACCTACTATGTACCTATTTACTTAATTACTAGCTAAGTAGCTACCTACCTACATTAATAGAAATCAGCCAAAATGCAACCATTGCATTTGTGATTACATGGGACTTGTTGTCATTTGTAAATAGGTTTGGGAGTGTTTGCAACTATAAGATCAAATTTCAACTATTTTGATCATTGTTGCAATTATGTTGTAACTATTGATAATTTCATCCTATTGGTTGGATATTTTTAAATTTTATTTTCATCCATGGATATGTTAATATCTCCCATTAATCACATAGTCACCAAGTTAATTGCACCCCTAAAGGATTTCTATGGTGAATTAGGGTATATTATTATGTATTTATAAATTGTATTTAAGATATATTACCCATATAATAAATTTCTATTTTTTGGTATATTAATTATGTATATATATGTATCATGTTCATATATTGAATATAGAAATTGATATTTGTGATTTGAAATTTTTTTTTTCAATTTTAAAATCGATTTCAATTTTGAAAAATGGTAACAAGAGTTATAACAAATCAAATAGTGAGAAAATTAATAATGACAAAATAGTTAACCATTGGCTACATTAATAATTAGTAAATAAATAATAATAGTAATAATAATAATAAAATTATTATTATTATTATTAAATAACTATAACAAACGAGATAATAATAATGACAAAATAACTAGCTAGGCTAGCTATTAATTATTAGCTACAATAATAATAATAATATATTATTATTATTTATCAACTTTTATAACTTATAATAATGGATATAGTTAGGAGGTAAACTGAACTAAATCTAACCTAGGTACCTAGCTTAACCTAACCTAACCTAACTTAACATAGTTAGTTAATAAGTAATTGTTAGTACATGCAACTAGGTTGCAACTAGATTGTAGCTATAAACTTATCCCATATCTTTTGTGTTTGCTTTCAAGTTTGGAAAATATATAAATAAGTGCATTGGAACATTGAAAATGATTTTTAGTTGCATATGACATAAGCAACTAAAACATAGTTGCATAGGCTAGTCATAAAAAAACCATTTTTTTTCTAGTGATGCATAATAATATCCTTCAAAGGATTGTCAAGGCTATTAGTGCCTTTGACCTACAAAATCCACATGATGAATAATTTAGGTAAACATAAGCAATTCACAAAAAACATATGAAGAATATGAACATGTAAACATCACACACATGACGATGCACAATTTAGAATTTTAAATTATTACACAAATTGATCTTCAAGGAGTAAAGTAAAATATTACACCCTTGAGTGCATGCATAATCATGCATGATTTGGAACCTCAAACTATAATGCAAATGAATCATCAAAGGACAAGTTGCCATGCTACATCTTTGATTGCATGAAGAAGTTGTAGAAGGCCATGAACCTCTTGGGTGCAAAAAAAGTCAAATGAACCAAAAACCATGTCAAACAATTGAAAATTTATAAAATTTGTCAAACATATTTATGTAATGCCTCTTTAATATCATGTTGATCAAGGAAATTTGTGCTAAATGATTTATACAAGTGTTGAAGAATTTTTTAAAAATCATTTAACTTACTAAATTGAGTTTTGGTTTTGGTAAAGGACTTTTGAGCTTTAATACAAAAAATCAATTTTATAAAGCACTAGGCTAAGGACTACTATAATAAAGAAAATTTGATGGGAAATTTTTTGAAATGATGATAACCTACCATCCACATATGAAAAGCACTCATAATTTAAAAAAATTGGTACCTCAATTTTTTAGAAATTCAAAATATAATTTCAGAATTTTCAAATTTCAAGAATCATTTGCTAAATATAAATGGGTCATAATGTGTATGAAATATGAAAAAAATTGTGGCTTATGATATAAAAAACTAAAGCTTAAAGTAGGTGTCATATATAGTTTTTAAAAATTAAAACAAATCATGTAATTTATTGGGGGAATTATTGATATTTTAAAAACATGACATTGCAAAAAAATCTTCTCTATAAAAATGTCAAAATGTTCACAAAGGGCCCATTTGTAGTTGAATCCTTTGTCACCATTGGTTCATTTGATTGTGATTGCGCCCTCTTCCTCATCCTTGTTTGTGCCTCATGGGCTTTTGGAAGTAAATCTCATTGATTTGTTAAAAAAGACACAATTCTACCAATTTTGTTTCATGTTTTGCCTTCTATTCCAAGTGCTTGACCTTTTGTTTTGACTTGCACAAAATTTCATTGAAAACATCATATAGTTCTTGAATGTCAACTAGTACAATAGGTGTGACTAACGTAGGGACACTAAAAAACATTGCCAACAATTGCTTTTACAATGGGAGGCTTTTCCTTTGCAATCTTTCAACCTTGAATGATGACATTATCATCTCCAAGAAAGGCCAACCCTCCATGCCACTCCCATTGTGACTCCGAGATTCAACCCCATGAGCAAGCTTTCACTTTGCTATCTCTTCTTTCTTGAATTTCTTTATAGTGGTAAAAGTTGTGAGCTTTACCCAAATTACTTTTAAACACTTCTTTTAAACAATGTAACCTTTGACAAACCACAAATAAAACTCATAGTTGGTTACATTACAATGGCTATAGTACTATTAGTACAAGCACAACAACTTCAAGTTTATGTTTGGATCCATATTTGGATTTGTGGTTTTGAGAATCTTGGACTTTCCAAACACCTCCATGATGTCTACATTGGTCACATGTGCACTTATGATCTATGTTTTGGGGTTCAAGCCCTTATTACTCAATCCTTTGACGATTGCAAAAAACTCTTTGGTTTGGAGCTTGTAATTTAACTTCTCCCAAGTTTTGATATCTCCTTTGACCTCACAAACTTGTGCCATTTTTTCTAACCAATTTGATAAGTGATTGGAATAAGCAAAGTGAAAATTTGACACAATATAACTTAATAAGGTAATAAGCTCCAACTAATAGGAACCAAAGCTACCTCCTAAGATACTTATGTTTTTTCAATGTTCTTTTGAAAAATATTTTGAAGTCTTTTCAATACATAATTTAAATTTTTAAAAAAAATCTTCAAAGTTTTGTTAATATTACTGCGTAAGTTCATGCTAAAAGGACCACCCCTTGCCCCCTTGGTTGCTTAAAAACGATTGTTTAATTTAAAATAGTTTTAGAATATTTTCCAAAAAGTCTTCAAAAAATCATCAAAAGTTTTTAGATTTTTTTTATACTATTATTTTAAGGTTTACATTCAAATTTTGCCCATAATATATCATTTAAAAATATTTTCAAGGCCATTAACATGTCTTTTTTGTTGTAAAAGGAGTGATTACAAGTGTTTTAAAAGTGCTTTTAGATGTCTTTCATTTATTAGATTAATTTTAAATTTATTCACATGTTCCCATGGTATAATTTAAATGTTATTATATAGATTAATCCAAAAATTTCAACAAAAATTTAAATTATCACACAAAATATGAAGTATTAAAAACTAATTACAATATGAAATGATCGTTTTATTGTGAATTCACCATATTATGTTAAGGTTTATATTTAAAATTTTCCAAAACTATGTCATTCAAAAAAAATTCAAATTGTGCACTGTGTGTTTTTACTATTTAATTATTATTTAATATAACTAGTTATATAACATAACAAATGTTTTTGTGTATTTTTTACTCATTCTAGATTGATTCTAATTTTTTGGACACGGATATCAATATATTGTAAATAACATTGTATAAAAACATGTCCATTTGTAGTTCTTTCTTTTTTTACAATTTGAAACACACAAAATTAAACAATGGTTATGACTACTAGTGGTACATGTTATTGCAACTACACCCAATCATGTAGACGCATAGAAACACTTTGAAACATTTGCATATGTATTTACAAAAAAAAGGTGAATTAGACATAAATTGCAAGAGATGCACATGTGGAAACATCTAATGAAAACCTCGTATTACAATTGACCCCCTAAACAACCAAAGAAGTTAAAAGACAAAATTTTCACCAAAGTCATCCTAATTGAACTTTGAATTTTTGGTCAATGTAGGTACTGACCCAATTAATGATAAAAACCCATGCTTAGACTATGGGAAAAAAATTCACCATTGATTGCACGAAGGAATGTGTCCTTGGCATGCCATGGTGCCTTATATTAACTTTGCACTCTACATAGGTTTTTAATGTTCAAGTGGCACATAAGTGACATTCATGGACAAAATTCTCTCAAATGGGTGAATGCATATTCAAATGTGTAGAATAAATTAACACAAGGTGGTAGTTTTTAGTACTTGCTTAAATTTGATGCGTCATGATGGACAATTGGAAAATATTTGTGATGAAAATTTGCAACGGATGATGGTGTAGCCCCATATATCATTATGTTGGGGAATCCATGCTCAAATGAACAATTCAATTATGAATTGGAGAATAATTATAGTTTGCAATATATTTGATGTGACACTACAATTGTAAAAAATAAATAAAAATACTAATGTTAATGGGAACTTTTCCATATTTTTTTTCACGTATAAAAGAATAAGCATAAGAAACAATCTTTTGCATCAAAACTTCCAATTTGTCTTAAAAGTGTGGAGTTCAAATTAGATGATAATAAAATATTTGTTAATACATGATTATATTATGACAATGTTGATAATGATAATGCTTTTATGTTATAAATATTTTTTCCATTGAACATGAACTTGGCTTAAATGTTGTTTTTACCATTCTACAAAAATAAAATAAAGTTTTAAAATTTATACAAAATTGTACATTGCCTTAGATAAAGGTTTTTCAATAACCCTTATAAAATGATTGGTGTGAATTTACATAGAGGCACAATTATGAATCAATTGCATGTACTCATGGTTTTTCATAATTTATTTTATTTTTGAAACACAAATCAATTATACATGATTTCAAAAGGAATTCAAGATGAGTGGAATTTTATGTGTTGTTGTTTTTGATATTATGTGTAGTTCCAATTTGCTTAAAATTGTGTACAACATACCATGGATTTATCCAAATGTGTTTAGATTGGACTTTTCATGTAAGTAATGACCTTGGGGTATTATATGGTATTATGCCAATATAAGGAATTTTTGCAATCTTGATTGCATCACACTTCAACGTATCTTATGCTTTGAAAAGAAGCAAATGATTATGTGATGAGGAACTTTACAATTGTCCAATGTCTACATGAAGTTAACACAAGTGGTAATAATAAATATATAACATTGTATTGTTGTGCAAGCATGTCAAAAATTAACGTGTTCATTCACAACTTGCTTTCAAATTATAAACATAACCTTGGGGTTATGTAGTAAATATGCAAAATGTTGAGTATTAAAAAATAACAATTGAAAGCAAAAGTAGTACAACAATAAGTGTTGAACAATATTGATGAATATCCACTAAAAGCACATGAGCAAGCTAAAAAACACAAAATCGTAATAGCAAGGTGAAATATGCCAATCATTGAAAGTAGCATCCAAAATCTTAATGACCCATGTGAAAATCATTCAATGTCAATAATCACTAGCCAAGAACACATGAATAAGATGACAAATGTTGAGTACTAAAAGTAGTAGCTGAGGGCATAAGAGCAAGACAAAAAACAATAACAAGACACAAAAATAATTAAAACAACACAAAGGAACAAGAGCAATGCAAAGCAAGAGAAACAAAATAACACTTAGAGAGTGAAAAGAAAATAAGAATGTGAAGTGAGAGCTTGTTGTCCTTTTAAAGGATGTGAATAGGACATTTGGCAACAATTACATGGTAATTCAAACCACAACCCTATTATATATAATCTAAATGCTAATCAATAGTACATTAACTTAAGATGAGGTCAAAACTTTTGGTTTAACCTCTAATTGGCGATTTTATATCTATTTAAAGCAAGTTTGACTAAGTTATATTTAGTTGTTATTTTGGCAATTTTTAAATAATTACATTGTATAATTCCCACACAAAACCTCCTTTAGTTTTCAAGGTGATCATTCATTGTTATAACCACACAAATAGCTTAAACGACATAAGCTCCCATACACATAGTGATTACTTTCTAATTCTTTTAGGAAATCCATTAGTTTTTTGAAAACCCATAAGCACAATTCTTTGATTGTAATTTCTTAAAAATATATAAAACCATTTCTTATCAACAAAATGAAATACCCATTCAACATTGGTTGAAAATTAAAATTAAAAGGTGAGTAAATGGGTTTGAAACCTTGCTAATCATTAGAAGGGATTTGTGAATGGATTAGGAAAGGGAACATATTTTGGTGGGAGAAGTGTGGACCTTGTGTGGTCCTATAAAAGGGGGATTTGGAGTTGGACTCCCTATCATCCTTGTATGGAAGTTTTGAGGAAATTTGCAAGAGAGCAATGTTGTATGAGGAAGAGTAATGCAAATAGTGTGTAGAAATTGTAGAACTTGTGTGTATCATGTGGTAGCATTTGTTTTCCATTGTTTTTCCCTTATTTACTCTTTAATATGATAGTAGTTGAATATATATTATAGTTTGATGTAAAATATTGAAGTTTTCATTTAAGTTTATTCTATATAGTTTTGTTACATATAGAAGAATTGGTTTTTGGAATATATTAGAAGCTTGTTGGAACGTAGTGATTACAAGAGGGTAGGAGTAGTTTGCAAGCAATTTGGTGGAAGGTGTTTAGCTCATGAAGGGTAGTAGGTAGCCAAGCCAAGTAGGCATTAGCTTGTTGGTTTATTGGACCAATAGTTTTCCAAAGTTTAAATAGTTTAATTTTATTTGTATTGCAAAGTGCTTGCATGTTATGGTGTATTAATTGAAAATTAGAACTACATATAATATCAAAAGTAACAACATGTAAGATTTCATTCACTTTGAATTATTCTAAAGATTACACATAAATGATTGAGACCCCAAAATTCAAAGATTTCACAAGAATTATGAATATGAAATTGAGTCATAATTGTGCATTTGTGTAAATGTACACCAATAATTTAATAAATTTGGGAAAAAATCCTTATTTGATAACAATTCTTCATTTAAAAAAATCTAAAACTTCATCTTATTTTTGTAAAATGATTAAAATATATATTTAGCCCAAGTAAATCTTCAAAGGAAGAACATTTTTCAACCTTAAAAGATCATAAACATCAACATTTCAATACCATAATGTACTAATGAACATTTAAAAATCATTTGATCTAAATTCCATGACCTTAAGAAAAATTGAAAAATTTGATGGGGATGATTGTTTTTTATGGTTTCTTTTTTGTATATTAAAATTTCATGGACAAATTATCCCTAAATGTAGTATTTCTTAGTTCTTTTGTTGGAATTGTAGAGATGCTTCAAAGTTTCTTAAATCAAAATAATAGTTTGTTAGATTATTGTATCATTTATATGTGCATTGATTTCACCACATAATGTTAGATTAGGACATAAACCATCATTTATTACAAAATTTCATTGAAAATTAGTTTCCCATGATGAATGAAATTTGAATATGTATTGAACACTATTAAATTGTGATAGTTTTTTGTGTACATTGTAGCATGCAAAACCCCTACATTTTTTTCATTTTTTGTTGGAAGGTAAGGTTACATTTCACATTACAGTCATTGAAGACTACCTTCTTCTTTGTAATCTTTGAGAGTTTTTACCTAATAATTGTCTTCAAGTTTTATTTTTTGGGTTTCTAAGTTCGTGGTCTTACACACTCAACATTAATAAAAACCCCTGATTGTTTTGGGTTTTTTGAAAACATTATAAATATTTCATCTATTTATGAAAGAAGGTAGTTTGTTTGTGTTAAAGAAAAAATATAGTTATTATTTCTGTAATGTAGTTATTTAAATAGCTAGGTGAGTAAAAACTCACCCAAGTAAGGCAAATGAATTTTGCCTACTTACATCCTAGCAATTGTAATAGGGATTATTGTTGTAAGCTAGGGGGATAAGGGTAGGAGGAGATGACACACTATTTAATTAAAAGTAGTTGCCACTTACTACAATAAATGAGAGTTATCCTTTTAAGGCATGGGGAGATTTGAAAAAAGGTATGTGTGTGTATGTGTGTGAAGAGTGTGAGGTAGAACTGTTAATCTTCAACATATAAGGTTACTAAACTTTATTTTTTTTGCAATTTGTCTTATGTAATTACACGTGTCACATGCAATTAAAAATAATTTGCATGCAACATTTTTTTGTCACATACAACACGCATAAAACAAGTTGCAATTCTTTTCTTCTAATGATAGTAATTAAGAAGAAGTGATTGTTGTAGTAGCCTAGAAGACATTTCTATTTGGTTTCTACCTTAAGTTATGGGTGCAATTACATTAATGTACACAAGCAAACAATGCTTAGTTTGTGTATCTAACATTAAAAAATGTAATAAAAAATTCAAATGGAATTGCTTTTACATAATGTTATTTTCAATGTATTCCAATATATATAATTTAAAAGTTCAAAATCAATTTAATGAATGAAAAATACCCAAAAGCACTTTGAAAACATGGTAACCAATGTTTTTAAGTAATAAAAGAATCTGTAAATAGACTTGATTTTTTTGAAAATGACATATTTTCAGCAATTTTTTTATGTAAATCATAACATAATAATGTGATGAAAATTTTCAAGATTTTTCAAGATGTTTTTGAAGACTTTTGTTCAAAATATTTCAAAAATATTCGAAAATAAACACCCAATAAACAATCACCCAAGGGGGTGGGTGTGATTCATGATATTTCGTTTGCACCCTTATGTTACTATTTTCTTTTGGGTGTTGAATTTGACATGCAAGTTGTCCTTGACTTCCTTACTGCACCTTGTTAATCGTGTTTTGCATTTTGTTATTATTTTGAATTGTTTGTTAGTTATTGATGTAATAATCGGGTTTGGATTATGTTTTGTTTGTTTTTTCAAGTTTCTTAGGTTACTCTATTTCATACATTATTGTAATGTAGAATTGTGTTCCACAATGTTCATATGAACTATTGTAAAGTTGTTCTAGCCCCCTGTAGTAGTTCTTATTCATACTGGTCATTTCTAGTAAAGTTGCAATAGCTTTAGAGCTTTACAGGGTCTTGAGGAATGGGACTTCTCTAGATTGTTTTGTTTTGTTGTGTGTAACATTGAAATCTCCAAACCCATGACACTTCTTGTTGCGTTCTTGGTAGTGTTGGAAAGCCTTAATGAGAGTAGAGGTGCACGGAGTTGGTTTTATAATGTTTCAAGCTTTTGGTGGAGAAGTTATTGAATATTTAGCAAATTTTCATTGAAAATTCATTTAAATCAAAAAATAAAATTATAGCAGAATTTGGACACACTCTTGATATTGTTGGAAAGCCTTTGATGAATAAGATTTAATGAAGGCGATTTGGAAAACTTTTAACTTGAGGTGCAGGAGATATTAAATTTTGAGTAAATTTTCTGGTTAAAAAATTCAATTAAATTAAAAAATGATTTTGGAAGGAAAACTTTAGTTGGGTAACCAGGTCACGCTTGAGACAAACAGCACAGACTAGGCTTTGTCCCTCGATTATTAGCTCTAAAGAGGCCTTACACAAGCCGCAAAGGTACCAAAGCCCAATGTATGTTCTGGTTCAGCCTGGCCAAAGGGCCAACCAATATGAATGTCATGTTGACTTCAATCTCGGCGGAGTTTGATACCCAAAATCGTACTTCCTTTTATTTGTTCAGACCAATTATAACAATTCAATCATATTTTAGGACTTTACATGAAAGTTTTATTTGAACTTGGAATCAAGGGTGGGGGTGTCAAGCCAGAGTTGACATGAGAGTTGGACTACCTTGGCACAAAGTATATCATATTTAGAAATGTCAAGGATGCCACATTATGACAAAAGGGTGTGTAAGATGGCCATATTCAGAGGATAGTTTCCAACAACTTGCCAAATAATAGGAGGAATCCCAATGTTTTGGGCTTGCCCCGATGACTTCTAGTTAAATTTAGCTAACTTCTTTTGGGCACCCAGCCCACCTACTTCACGAATTTGAATAAAAAAACCTTTGTACTATGGTAGTCATATTCTCTACCTGCATACTTTTTATAAATTTCATTTTAGAGGGAAATTACGTAACCATGTTGGAAGTTACAATAACTTATGGGCATGACCGCCAACCCACATACTTCATGAATCTGAATAAAAAACACTCTTACTATGGCAGTCATATTTCTCTAAGCTGCATACATTTTATAAATTTCATTTTTCAAGGCAAATTACTTTTTACCATGTTGCATGTTACAACTGACATAATTTCATGATTCCTCTTGAACTTGCCGTAAAGGGCAGAGCCATGATTCCATGAGCTATTTCTTGTGAACTGTCGGGCTAAACCAGCCTGGTACCTTGACTTTTTGTTGCCAGGCATTAATAGTTAGCGTGTCTATACTTAAAATGTCAGTTGAATACTATGAGAGCCTTGTTTACAAACAACCAAATGTAAATGGGGGTTGGGGTTTTCGTGTCCTTTAAATTTTCTATATTTGGCTTACGAAATGTCAAATTGCAAAGCTGATAACTTAATTTAGTCTTAGAACGCTATATTTATATTATTTATAACTTGAGACCGAAAGCATTTGGTGGGCAGGGGAGATCTGGTGTAGGGTAAAGCGTAAGAGTGTCGGCATTCTCAAAATAAGGGCCAGTGTCTTGAACCGACACCTTGGCTGGTACCTTCATCTTCTTCAGTAAGCCCTCGGAGGGCATTTTTGTATTGCGCATCTGCAACTTCAGCTTTGACTGGTCCAGTTGCTTTCCATTAGAAATTTTCAAGGTGCTGCTGAAGGCGTTAGCCTAGTAGGGTTCTTTTCCATTAGGATTAAAGTCTTCTAGACTGAAGGTGCAGCTAGGCTTCTAGCTAAACTGAATGGTGGAACTGCCAGCTGACATGAAGTCAACTTGAGTTAGACCTTCAGAGCTTAAAGGTGTGCAGCTGCACGCCCTTGGAGCAGCAGGTCCAGCCGGCTGCTGAAATGGCCGGCCAACGCTATTTAGTGC
>Ga0116227_10011457_pt1 | contig 14891 bp, 14 predicted proteins | sample S1TSphgellanicum_FD_89693 | JGI IMG/M metagenome (GOLD analysis project Ga0116227, IMG submission 89693) | Host-associated microbial communities from peat moss isolated from Minnesota, USA - S1T2_Fb - Sphagnum magellanicum MG | ecosystem: Host-associated > Plants > Peat moss > Unclassified... | reverse complement strand
AGTCCCGAAAAAAGCGGGATTAATAAATTGTTTAATAAATTAAATACAAGCAAGTGAATACGTTAAGTTACAAAACTGTCTCTGCCAATGCTAAAACTGTTAACAAACAGTGGGTTGTTGTTGATGCACAAGGCGAGATTTTGGGGCGCTTGTCATCGAAGATCGCTATGATCATCCGTGGTAAAAACAAGCCTGAGTATACCCCACACGTAGACTGCGGTGATAACGTTATCGTTATTAATGCAGACAAGGTTAAGTTGACCGGGAATAAATTCAATGATAAGGTTTATACCTCATACACTGGATACCCAGGTGGTCAACGCTTCATTTCTCCAAAAGAGTTAATGGCTAAACATCCAAAACGTGTTATTGAAAAAGCAGTACGAGGTATGTTACCTAAAACTAAATTAGGTGCTAAATTGTACACAAACCTTTTTGTTTATGCAGGTGCTGAGCATCCGCATGCAGCTCAATCACCAAAAACCATTAAACTTTAATTAAAGAAGAAATGTCAGTTACTAACACTTCAGGAAGAAGAAAAACTGCTGTTGCACGTATCTATTTAAAAGAAGGCAACGGCACTATTACCGTAAATGGTAAAGACCATAAAGTATATTTCCCAACATTACCTTTGCAATACATCGTTAATCAATCATTCGAAGTTTCTGAATTGGTTGGGCAGTATGATGTAAATGTAAACGTAGCAGGTGGTGGTATCAAAGGTCAGGCAGAAGCAGTTCGTTTAGCTATCGCTAAAGCTATTGTTGAATTAGATGCTGAGAAGAAACCAGCATTACGCGCTAAAGGGTTAATGACCCGTGATATGCGTATGGTTGAACGTAAGAAACCAGGACGTAAGAAAGCACGTAAGAAATTCCAATTCAGTAAACGTTAATCTAAGGAGACAAACACAATGGCAAGAACTACATATCAAGACTTATTGGATGCAGGTGTACACTTCGGTCACCTTACCCGTAAATGGAACCCAAAAATGGCCCCATATATTTTCATGGAGCGTAATGGTATTCACATTATAGATTTAAATAAAACTTTAACTAAAACTGAAGAAGCTGCTTCAGCAATCAAACAGATTGTAAAATCAGGACGTAAAGTTCTTTTTGTAGCGACTAAGAAACAAGCTAAAGAAATTGTTGCTGATCAAGCAAAAAAAGTAAACATGCCTTTCGTAACTGAGCGTTGGTTAGGTGGTATGTTAACCAACTTTGCTACTGTACGTAAATCGATCAAAAAGATGGTCACCATCGATAAAATGACTAAAGACGGGACTTACTCTATCCTTTCTAAGAAAGAGCGTTTGATGATCCAACGTGAGCGTATCAAATTGGAAAGCTTATTGGGTGGTATTGCGGACTTAAACCGTTTACCAGCTGCGATCTTTTTAATTGACGTTAAAAAAGAACATATCGCTGTCAGCGAAGCGTTGAAATTGAACATTCCAACTTTTGCAATGGTTGATACCAACTCTGATCCTTCTAACATCGATTTCCCAATTCCAGCGAATGATGATGCTACTAAATCTATCTCTTTAATTACTGATGTAATCATCAAAGCAATTGAAGAAGGTCTAGATGAGCGCAAACGCGAAAAAGACGAGGAAACTGAAAAAGAAGCTGTAGCTGCTAAAGCTGCTGCTGATGCTCCGGAAGCTGCTGCTCCTGGTGCAAGAAGAAAAAAGGTTGAAGCTGATACTGAAGAAGGTACTAGCGAAGAAGCTTAAATAGTATAATTAGGGTTGTATATGATGCGTTGCGGTTATACTACAACAAGTCGTATACAACCCTTTATTTTTTGATAAAAACTTAAAAAGAAATTAAAATGTCTACAGTACAAATTTCTGCAGCAGATGTAAACAAATTACGCCAACAAACCGGTGCTGGTATGATGGACTGCAAAAAAGCATTGATCGAAGCAAACGGTGATTTCGAAGCAGCGGTTGATTATTTACGTAAAAAAGGTGCTAAAGTAGCAGCTTCTCGTCAGGATCGTGATTCTAACGAAGGTGTTGTAATTGCTAAAGCTACAGCTGATGGCAAACGTGGTGTGGTAGTTGAATTAAACTGCGAAACTGACTTCGTTGCTAAAAATGCTGATTTCGTAGCTTTGGCTAACAAATTCACTGATTTAGCGATTGAAAGTAATCCTTCTTCTTTAGAGGAATTATTGGCTTTAGAAATCGACGGACAAAAAGTTGCTGATATCATTGTTGAAAACACTGGTAAAATCGGCGAGAAAATCGGTATCTCTAAATTTGAGACTGTTACTGGTGAATTGGTTGTTCCTTACATCCACGGTAACTACCGTTTAGGTGTTTTGGTTGCTTTGAACCAAGCTGGTGCTGGTGTTGAAGAAGCTGGTAAAGATGTAGCTATGCAAATTGCTGCAATGAGCCCCGTTGCTTTAGACAAAGCTGATGTTGATGCAACTACTATTGAGCGCGAAACTGAGATCGCTAAAGAACAAATCCGTGCTGAAGGTAAGCCTGAAGAAATGGTTGAGAAAATTGCTGCTGGTAAGTTGAACAAATTCTACAAAGACAGTACTTTATTAAACCAGGAGTTTGTTAAAGACTCATCTAAAGATGTTCGTAAATTCTTAAATGATGTTTCTAAAGACTTAACTGTTGTTGCATTTAAACGTGTACAGTTGGGTGCTTAGTTAGCATTTAAGTAAATTTTATAAAAAATCCCTATCATGTTTTCATGATGGGGTTTTTTTTTGGAGTTGTGCTCGCAATCTGACATTGATGACCCGAGTTCACCGTCTGTTGGGTGTTGTTTTAAGCCCACCTAAACTGCTTTTTATAGATCGTTGATGTTCTGTGTGTATGAAATGATGTTGGACTTAGTTATTAAAACTTGAATCGTTAACTTTGGTTTATTCCCTTAAACCGATAGCAAACAGATGTCATTTACCATTCAAAACACTAAATTTTATACAGTTGACGGCATTTTAGCCCAGCACCAGGATCTACATATTGACGGAGCTCAGATCAGGGAACTGCGTGCTAGTGAAGACCTGGGCATCGCACAGCATCTGGTGGTTCCAGGTTTTGTTGATCTGCAGATTTATGGAGCAGGGGGCCGGTTATTTTCGGCAGAGCCAACTGATGAAACGCTGTGCATTATGGAGGATGATTTGTTACGGAAAGGGACTACCGGATTTTTAGCTTGTATGGCCACCAATACACCTGAGGTTTTTAATACCTGCATTGAGGCAGCCAAAGCACATCGGGCTCAGGCTAGGAACTTTTTGGGTTTACATCTGGAAGGACCATTTTTAAACGTGAAACGCAGAGGGGCCCATGTAAAGGAATATATACGAAAAGCGAGTTTGGATGAAATAAAAGCCTTATTGGATTTTGGTGATGGCGTGATTAAAATGATGACCATTGCAGCAGAGCTACAAGATGATGTGGTGATTGAATACTTGCTTGATCACGGGGTATTGTTATCGTTAGGACATAGCGATGCTAGTTTTGAACAAGCAATAGCAGCATATAATAAGGGAATTGCAACAACAACTCACCTGTTTAATGCCATGACCCCCATACATCACCGTGAACCGGGAATTCCTACGGCAGTTTTTAATCACGATGCAGCTATGGCGAGCATTATTGCAGATGGCCAGCATGTGGATTTCGAAGTGGTTAAGTTTAGTCAGAAGCTTCTTAAAGAACGTTTGTTCCTGATCACTGATGCTGTAGCAGCTTGTAATCATGGGCCCTATCAGCATGTGCAGGTAGGAGATAAGTTTGTGGTTCCTAATTCAAGTCAGGGGGGTGGTTCAGTTACGCTATCTGGTTCTTCGTTGACCATGCTACAAGGGGTTAGGAATTGTGTTTCGAATTGTGGGATTAGTTTGCCAGATGCTTTGAACATGGCCTCGCTATATCCTGCGAAGCTGATTGGTTTATCAGATAAAATTGGAAAAATAGCGCCGGGATATGAGGCCGATTTACTGGTTTTGGACGCGGATTTAAATGTCAAAGAAGTTTGGCTGAAGGGCCAGAAAGTCTAGTTCTCAAATATTTCCATCAATTGTTAAAACGATAGCCAGTAAGTAAAAAATTGTTAATATTTTTGAGGTCATGAAGTATAAGCGCATTCTATTAAAGCTCAGCGGCGAATCGCTGATGGGCGAAAAGCAATATGGTATTGATAACGAGCGTGTTAGGCAGTATGCTGAAGATATCAAAGCCGTACATGACAAAGGCCTTGAAATAGCAATTGTAATTGGTGGTGGTAACATTTTTAGGGGGCTGAGTGCAGAAAAATCTGGAATGGATCGTGCACAAGCTGATTATATGGGCATGTTGGCTACTGTAATTAATAGTATGGCTTTACAGGATGCGTTAGAAAAAGTTGGGTTAAAAACCCGTTTACTTACAGCGATTAAAATGGAGCAGATCTGCGAGCCATTTATTCGCAGAAGAGCGGTACGACATTTGGAAAAAGGAAGGATTGTGATTTTTGGTGCAGGTACTGGTAACCCTTATTTCACAACAGATTCTGCTGCAGCTTTAAGAGCAATTGAAATTAAAGCGGATGTAGTATTAAAAGGAACACGTGTAGACGGTATATATACTGCAGACCCTGAAAAAGATCCAGCAGCAGTTAAGTATTCGGAAATCTCTTTTAAAGAAGTTTATTCGAAAGGTTTAAATGTAATGGATATGACAGCCTTTACTTTATGTGAAGAGAATGAACTGCCCATCATCGTATTTGATATGAACAAAACGGGCAATTTTATGAAAATTGCTCAGGGCGAAGAAATTGGAACACTGGTTAAGGCCTGATTTTAATATATTTTATATTTTTGGTTAAATTTTACAAAACATGAATGACCTCATAAAGAAACAATTACAAGATGCCCAGGCTAGCATGGACAAGGCGATTGACCATTGTGAAGCTGAATTGACTAAAATTCGTGCAGGAAAAGCTTCTGCAGGAATGCTAGACGGCATATTTGTGGATTATTACGGTAGTGCTACTGCGTTGTCACAGGTGGCGAGTATCAATACCCCTGATGCCCGGACTTTACTGGTTCAGCCTTGGGAAAAAAATATGCTTGTTCCAATAGAACGTGCGATCATGGAAGCTAATATTGGCATTAATCCGCAGAATGATGGCGTTGTGATCCGTTTGGTCGTTCCGCCACTAACCGAGGAACGTAGAAGGGATTTGGTAAAAAAGGTTAAGGAAGAGGCAGAGCGTGGTAAAATCACAGTTCGTAACATCCGTAAAGACGCCAATGAAAAGATCAAAAAACTGAAAGGCGAAAGCGTTTCTGATGATGAAATCAAGACTGGTGAGGCTGAAGTGCAGAAAATAACTGATGCTTATATCATCAAAGTAGATAAGCACTCTGAAGCAAAAGAAAAGGATATCATGACCGTATAATCCGGTCATTTATAATTTATAAGTCAATTAAAGGGGATGAGGCAAATGCTTGATTCCCTTTCTTTATTTTTGATCCCTGAAAACAAGACTCTGATTAATGAATTTACTGATTGAATATTTGAAGAACTACAAATGGATTGTGGTTCTTGCATTATTGCTTGCTGCTGTTAATATTGGTTTTTCTTTGTTAGATCCATATATTACTGGCAGAATAGTAGATCGGTTTATTGAAAAAAAGGATTTTTTAACGCGCAGTGAGTTTGTCTGGGGAGTATTGGGACTCGTTGGTTTGGGCGTAGGTGCTGCAATGGTATCCAGAATTGCCAAAAACTTTCAGGATTATTTTACGAGCATCATCGTACAGAAGGTTGGTGCGCAGATGTATGCAGATGGATTGAAACATTCTTTGGAGTTGCCTTACCAGGTGTTTGAGGACCAACGTAGTGGTGAAACTTTAGGAATACTACAGAAGGTTCGTTTGGACTCCGAGAAATTTATCACTTCTTTCATCAGCATTTTGTTTGTCAGCCTTATTGGGATGATCTTTGTCATTGTTTATTCGGTTACAGTAAGTTATAAAGTGACTTTAATCTATTTTTCTGCCATACCCATCATTAGTTTTGTGAGTTGGTTTTTAAGCAGAAAAATTAAAACAATCCAAAGAAGTATCGTTGCAGAAACGACTGCATTAGCGGGCTCTACAACAGAGTCTTTGAGAAACATTGAGTTGGTTAAGAGTTTAGGTTTAGCCAATCAGGAAATAGAGCGCCTTAATAAAACAACCTATAAAATATTGGGGTTGGAGCTTAGAAAAGTAAAATATGTGCGTAGCATGAGTTTTGTACAAGGAACAACAGTTAATTTTGTGCGAAGCAGTATGGTTGTTGTGCTGTTAATCCTCATATTTGAGAATACCATTTCGCCGGGACAATACTTTTCTTTCTTATTTTATTCGTTTTTCCTTTTTGGCCCCTTACAGGAATTGGGTAATGTCATTTTGGCCTGGAGGGAGGCTGAGGTATCTTTGGGTAACTTTAAAGCGATTTTAAGCACGCCTATAGATCAAAAACCTTTAAACCCGGTTAAGTTGGATAAAATTACTAAGCTGGCGTTTCAAGATGTTAATTTTAAACATTTGACAGGTAAACATAATGCCTTAGATGATATCACCTTCAGTACCCATAACGGCGAAACTATAGCTTTTGTCGGTCCGTCTGGTTCGGGAAAAACGACACTGGTAAAACTTTTAGTTGGCCTTTATCAACCGATAGCAGGCGAGATTTTTTATAACAATACATCGAGTAAGGCAATTGATCTTGACTTATTGAGGGAAAAAATTGGTTTTGTTACCCAGGATACACAACTGTTTTCTGGAACGATCAGAGAGAACCTTCAGTTTGTTCGTCCGGGTGCGACAGACGAAGAGTGTTTCCGTGTATTGAAACAAGCCGCTTGTCATAACCTGATGGCGAGGGCAGAGAAGGGTCTGGATACGGTAATTGGAGAAGGTGGAGTGAAAGTGTCCGGAGGAGAAAAACAACGTCTGTCGATCGCGAGAGCCCTACTCAGAAGGCCCGATATCCTGGTGTTTGATGAAGCAACGTCTTCTTTAGATTCGTTGACTGAAGAGGAAATTACAGCAACCATTCGGGACATATCTGTACAGACCAATCACATTACTATTTTAATCGCACATCGGTTATCCACGATTAAACATGCCGACCGGATCTTTGTATTGGAGAAAGGACATATTATCGAGCAGGGACGACATGATGAGTTATTGCTGCTTAATGGGCTATATTATGCCATGTGGAGACAGCAAATTGGAGAAAGACAAGAAGTTTAACGCTTCTTATTGTGTTTTTTGCTCATTAATCTGCTGCAGGCTTAGTTTTAGCAAGTTTTTAGTTTTGAGGTAAGTGATTCCAGCTACAACAATAGTCATGCTACCTCCAAACACTACTGCTGGTACGGTTCGCATCAGTTTGGCTGTCAGGCCAGATTCAAAGGCCCCGATTTCATTAGAGGAGCCTATAAACATACTGTTTACTGCTGATACACGACCCCGCATTTCATCAGGTGTAAGCAATTGCATAATCGTCGAGCGGATAAGGACACTGATACTGTCAAATGCACCTTCTGTAAACAAGAAAAATAAGGTTACATAGAAGTTTTTTGATAAGCCATAACAGATAATACTCGTGCCGAAGCCCGTGACGGCGATTAAGAGATTTCTCCAGGGTTTATTCATTGGAGAAATTTTTGCCATGGCCAGCATGGTGATTACAGCACCTGCTGATGCGGCAGCACGCATATAACCTAATCCTTCAGGACCAACTTTAAGAATGTCATTTGCAAATACCGGAAGTAAAGCTACAGCTCCCCCAAAGAATACAGAGAACAGGTCCAGACTCATGGCGCCAAGCATCATCTTATTTTTAAATACGAATTGAACACCCTCTGTTAAGCTTTTGAGAATACTCTCTTTAGGAATAAACCGTGGAGGATGTGCTTTTAAAAAGAATATGCAAACAAGGGCAATGAGTATAAAAAATATAATGACCATATAGGTGACCGTTATTCCGTAAAATCCATAGATCAAACCGCCCGCTGCAGGACCCACGATTGATGCGAGCATGTAGGACGAGCTATTCCAGGTACTGGAATTTGGATATAGCTTTTTAGGAATAATCTGTGCCATAATGGAAAACGTAGCAGGGCCGAAAAAACCACGTGCCAGACCAATTCCAAAAACCATAAAATACATTATCGGAATGATGTAGGACTCCGGAACATAAGGATGCATTTGCTTCATGGTCACGATGAGCATCACTAAAGAACATAAAAATACACAACTGAATATCTTGATCAGCAGACTTCTTTTTTCAGATTTGTCGGCCACATAACCACCATATAACGCAATGCCTATCGCAGGAATAGCTTCGCATAAACCAACCAAGCCCAATGCTAAAGGGTCTTTAGTTAAATGGTATATGTGAAAACCAATGATGACGGCTTGCATTTGATAAGCAAAGGTGAAAAAGAATCGCATGCCCAGGTAGGAGCGAAATTCCCGGTACCGTAGGGCGGCGTAGGGGTCTGTTTTCTCTATGAGTTCGGGTTGGTCCAAAGGAATATAGTTTAGACAAATGTAGGTTTTAGAGAAATAAGTTTTTTGTTTTTATGAAATTTCACTTACATAATCCTGTCATAAAAGTCGAGGTAGGCTTCGTACATATCTTCAGCTTGGTTGACTGCTGCTGATACCGCGATACCAAAGATACCCGTTGCCATTAACGGGTCAATATCATTTTTGGTAACTCCAGCCACCGCGAGTATCGGGAAGTCAATGTCCTGTTCTTTTAAAACAGAAACTGCTTTTTGATAACCTTCAATACCCAATAAGGGATAGTCATTGGGTTTCGTAATTGTTGTATAAAATGGACCATATCCTGCATAGTCTGCACCTTCACGGGCTAATCTGATTAAATTTTCTACAGTATTGGCTGAACCCCCAATAGTAATTGCTTCTCCCAATTGCTCACGTAGCTTTACAAAGTCAGCATTCATATCTTCAATATGAAAGCCCTGGATATCGGCTTTGCCGTTTAAGTGAACATGATCTGTAACGATCAGGGTAGCCCCCCAATCGTCACAGATTTCTGCAATTGCATGAATATCTTTCAGAAGTTGTTCATCTGTTTTTGTTAAACAGCGGTATTGCATCCATTTGGCACCGGCACTACAGGCAATTTGGGCCTGCTCAATGTGGCTATATCGTTGAATATCGTGTGTGATAAAATGCAGTTTTTCGATGAATTTCTTCATGATGTATTAAAATTTCAAATTTAGCGAAAGTAAGAAATTAGTTCCGGCCTGAGGGAAGTAAAAGTTCTCAGTTACCGTACCCGAAGGATATATCGAGCTGTAGGTGTAGCCATTACTTTCATATTTTTTATTCAGCATGTTGTTGGCAAGCAAGCCAATATTGATGTTTTTAATGCCTTTCAAGCTAAAGTCATAGCCTATGCGGCCGTTACTAAGCCAATAGGCATTTAATTTTCGGGCATCATTTTGAGTATTATCCATAAACTGTTTGCTTACATATTTTTCCTGTAGTGCAATGGCAAACTTCGGAAGTGGTTTATAGACCAGTTCTCCAAAAAGCACGGTGTTCGGAGAAAATGAAATGTCGGGATTGGCATAGTTTGTAGCCTGAACTCCGGCAGGATCGTAGTTGGCGTCGTATACGGAGACATAGTCTACATAATTCTTGATCTTGTTTCTACTTAAAGCCGCGTTGGCATTGACGATAAACTTCGGACTAATGGTGTAAGAACCATCTAGTTCGATACCAATGCGTGAACTTTTGTCAACATTTTGACGGTATGGATCTCCTCCATCATTTACCTGACCTGTGAAAATCAGCTGATCTTTATAGAACATTCCATAAGCATTGATGCCCACATTGAAGGTCTTGTTGGTCATGCGGTAACCTAGCTCAACGTTGTTCAGGTGTTCGGGTTTTGGTACTGGCAATTCAGCTTTCAGATTGGTGAAGTCATCTCTGTTTGGCTCTTTATTGCCCACGCTAAAGGAAGCATAAAGATTACTTTTTTCATTGATAAAATAAGTTGCTCCAACTTTAGGGTTAAAGAAATTGTATTTGTTATGGAAATCAAGCGTATTTCGGTTTTTATCAAGACCGGTGATGTCATAATTTACATTCCTATATTGTACATCGCCAAATAAACTCAGTTCACTTATGGGGCTGTAATTCACCTTTGCATAAGTATTGAAGTCGTCCTTATTTCCTTTACCATCATAGTAATGATAATCATTGGTCGACGTTGAGGCATATTGTGCCCAGATGACCTGGCCAAAATGTTTACCTCGATATTGATTGAATGCACCTCCCAGGGTAATGTTTAAATCCGATGAGGGGATATAATTCAAGGCGTAAGTCAGGCCGTAGAAATCGTTGTCTAACCAACGACGACGGATGAGGTCCGTTTTAGTCACGGCTACTCCGCCAACATTTGCCGGTGGAAGCCCATATTTACTTAGCTTTTGCTTGTTCTTGTATTCTTCGTAGTATCCTTTACCATCCGTATAGTGAAGTGCCCCGTTGAATGAGAATTTTTCATTGAACTGCTTGGCATATAAAGCTTGGTAATGATTCTGCGCATAGTTGTCGTTTTGATCTCTATAGGTAAACTGGTTGTATTTTCTATTGTTTGAATTGAAGAGATTTAGAGAATCTGCTTTGGTATAATACAAGTAATCCAGATTGTTTTCATAATGCTTTTTCAATCCCTCCAGGTCCCCGCGCAACTTTGCTTCCGGTACGCCATTCCAGGCTTGATAGGTTTGCTCAGTTCCCGAAAATACATGAATACGCAATAGATCTGTTTTCCCGTAGTAAGCGCCTGAAAGGAAATAGGATTTAAGTTTAGAAGCTGCGCGATCAACAAAGCCGTCTGAAGTTATCCTGGATAGGCGACCATCAAAGCTCCATTTGTTGTCGATTAAGCCTGTTCCAACCTTAACCGTGTTTTTAAGCGTATTGAATGAACCGTAAGTATTGTTTACTTCTGCATATGCGTTTTGTGCCGGCGCGCTGGTTTGTATGTTTAAACTTCCGCCAAAAGCACCTCCACCATTGGTAGAGATCCCCACACCGCGTTGAATTTGAATGTTATCTACAGATGAAGCAAAGTCCGGCATGTTGACCCAAAATATCCCCTGGCTTTCACTGTCATTATAAGGAATGCCGTTTATGGTTACATTGACACGACTGGCATCACTTCCTCTGATCCGTATCCCGGTATAACCTACACCGGCGCCCGCGTCAGAAGTAACAACTACCCCTGGGGTATTGCTTAGGATGAAGGGTAAATCCTGGCCAAAATTGTTTTGTTCAATGTCTGTTTTACTTAAGTTTTTGTAAGTGGTTGCCGACTTTTCTGTTGCTCTTGTTGCCCTGACCACAACTTCATCAGCCAAAAATGCAGATGGTATTAAATCGAAGTCCAGGATCTGATCGTTCTCAATGTCAATGGATTTTTCAATAGACTGATAGCCAATGAAGCTGACCGTAACTAAATGTTTTCCAGGCTTAATATCGTTGATTTGATACTTTCCATTTGCAGCGGTAGCAACACCTTTACTATTGTTCTTTAATCGTACCGAAGCACCAGGTAAAGTTTTTCCATTTTCAGTCACGGTACCTGAAATGGTAAATTGCGCTTTAATAAATAAAGGCATGAGCAGCACAGCAAGCGCTGTGATCATTAATTTTTTCATTGTTTTTTAGTTAAACCACCATAAGTAAGGGGTACTTATAGCCCAGTTAAACTCCATAACTCCATCCCTACGCCGGCATTATCCGGATCAGGTGTATACATGCTTATCGCGTGTATTGGGTATGTTCTCAGCCTGTATTTGTGTTTTTTACAAAACAAGGCACCCCCTTTTGATGGGACAAAGGTACCTGCTTATTTTGTGAATAACAAGCGATGGGCGTCGGTTAGATTTGCAGTAGCAATTGATCGACTATAGCAATAGCATTATTCAGCCGGTTTTTCAATCCGGAAACGAGGACGTAATTGGCATTAAGGGAGTCCAGTTCTTGCCGCCAGATTTGCATAAAGTGCGCTCGTTTATGAGGAAAGTCGCGCAGCGGATCTTCTTGCCAGGGCAAGTCAATGTCCATAAGCAAATACAGATCGTAGTGATGCTTTGGCAGTGCCGCTAGCACAATAGGTGGCGTTTCTCCAAAAACCTCATCACTCCATATTTTTACTGTGAGAAAGGTGGTATCGCAAAAAATAAAGTCTTTTTCGGCTACAGCCAGGATAGACTCTTCTAAAGCCAGTTGTCCGTGGAACATGTTGATCTCATCCTGCAAATCACAAGGGCTGGTTAGTGCCTCACAATAATAACGGGCATATTCAGGAACCCAGTGTGTGCGGTAATGCCGGGCCAGCTGCTGGGTAATGGTCGATTTTCCCGTACTTTCCGGACCTACAATGGCTATTTTTTTAATTTGTTTGTTCACGATAGGTTCTCCTCCAGTCTAAATATCCCTTGATTGCGATAATTACCAATACTGCATAAAATACAGCACTCAGATTTAAATGTTTATAAATATACAAAGGGATGTAACAAATGTCTACCACAATCCAGATGATCCAATTTTGGAGTACTTTTCTGGTGAGGAGGATTTGCGCTACAAAACTCATGGCTGTACAAAAACCATCCGCATAGGGGACATCAGTATCTGTAAAGTGTTTTAAAAATAAGGCCAATAAAACCGTAAGTATAGCAATGGCAAGCATGACGTACAGCCAGTCTTTTGACTTTATGGTGGTCATTGGCTCTTCTGTTTTTGCTTTTTTTCTGATCCAAAAGTACCAGCCATAAAAGGCAGTAAATAAGAAATAAAACTGGAGCGACATGTCGCCATACATCTTAGCCGAGAAAAATACCCAGGCATAGGCGATTACGCTGATGATGGATATTGGCCAACTTAAAACCCGTCCTTTTGCAGCCAGGTAAATACAGATCAGTCCACTGACAACCCCCAGCCATTCTGGCCAGGTGGTATGTTCAAACTGATCTATAAAAAATCGAATAAAGTTGGATTCGAGGAGTAACATTGGCCAAAAGTACACGCAAATCCTAATAAAAAAAACAATATCCCAACTTAGTTGTTGGTTCAGCATAACAAATAAAATCCTGTAACGTTAAAAAAATCTATATCCCTATGAAAAAATTAAGTGTCCGGCTATTTTTTATTTTAGGTTTGCTATTTGCTATTTCGGCATTTACCTTAATTGAGACGGGATCAATACAAGGGCGATTAATGCCGGCGGATGGCGCCATTCAAATCTTAGCAATTAGCGGTGCGGACACATTAAGGGTATCGCCAATGAACGGAAGTTTTATTTTTAAAAACATAAAAACCGGAACCTATATGGTGGTGGCAAAAGCAAAGCCGCCTTATCAGGACATTGAGGTTAAAGATGTAGCTGTAATTGATAGTGCCACTACGGATATTGGGATCCTGAAAATTCAGCAATAAAGCGCAGGTTTTAAGTTTGTTGGTATGAAAAATGCCCTCCGTTTTTATTTATCGGTGTTTTTAAAAAAATAGCTGATAATTAATGAGTAAAAATGTAACTTTGCATCCCGACAGAAGAGTCGGGATCATCATGCGATAAGCAAAAGAAATCTTCAGACGCTCCGTCTATAAAATTGCATTTTTTACTCATATATCGTTAGACTTTTTAAAGCCTTATGCCTAAAGACACCTCCATACGCTCGGTACTCATCATCGGATCGGGTCCTATTATTATTGGTCAAGCTTGTGAATTTGACTATTCAGGATCTCAAGCCGCTTTATCTTTAAAAGAAGAGGGAATCGAAGTTTCGATCATCAACTCCAATCCTGCAACCATTATGACCGATAAAGTAATCGGCGATCATGTTTATCTGTGGCCATTGACAGTAGATTCTATCGAGCAGATCTTGCAAGAACGTAAAATTGATGCTGTATTGCCTACCATGGGTGGTCAAACGGCTCTGAACCTTTGCATAGAGGCTTCTGAACGCGGAATTTGGGAGAAATATGGCGTCAGAGTGATCGGTGTAGATGTTGCTGCAATTGAAAAAACTGAAAACCGTGAAGCCTTCCGCCAATTGATGGTTGATATAGGCGTCGGGGTTGCAACATCAAAAATTGCGAACTCTTTCCTTGAGGGTAAAGAAGCTGCTCAGGAAATCGGTTATCCACTGGTAATTCGCCCTTCTTATACATTGGGTGGTTTCGGCGGTGGTTTTGTACACAAGAAAGAAGAATTTGACCAGGCTTTAAAACGCGGACTTGAGGCTTCTCCAACACATGAGGTATTGGTAGAACAAGCTGTTTTAGGCTGGAAAGAATATGAATTGGAGTTGTTGAGGGACAGTAATGACAATGTGATTATCATCTGTTCTATTGAAAACTTTGACCCAATGGGTATTCACACAGGCGACTCGATCACTGTGGCACCTGCAATGACATTATCTGATCGTTGCTATCAAGATATGCGTAACCAGGCGATCAAAATGATGCGCGCGATAGGAAACTTCGCTGGTGGTTGTAACGTGCAGTTCTCGGTGAATCCTGATAACGATGAGATCATAGCCATCGAGATCAACCCAAGAGTATCACGTTCATCAGCATTGGCCAGTAAGGCTACAGGTTATCCGATTGCTAAAATAGCGGCTAAACTTGCGATAGGTTATAATCTGGATGAGCTGGAAAACCAAATTACAAAAACTACATCTGCCTATTTTGAGCCTACACTTGATTATGTGATTGTGAAAGTTCCCCGCTGGAACTTCGATAAATTCAAAGGCGCCAATCCAGAACTGGGCTTGCAAATGAAGTCTGTAGGTGAGGTAATGGCTATCGGACGTACTTTT
>Ga0116227_10011456_pt1 | contig 14893 bp, 9 predicted proteins | sample S1TSphgellanicum_FD_89693 | JGI IMG/M metagenome (GOLD analysis project Ga0116227, IMG submission 89693) | Host-associated microbial communities from peat moss isolated from Minnesota, USA - S1T2_Fb - Sphagnum magellanicum MG | ecosystem: Host-associated > Plants > Peat moss > Unclassified... | reverse complement strand
GGGGGGGGGGGGGGGGGGGGGATTCGTACATGGGCTCCCTGCGGCTGAACCGTGTGTGTGATTGGCTCCATGCAACCACGCTTCTTGGTTCACACCGGTCCCAACTAGACCTAAGTTTGGCTTCGTCCTTTTCGTTGGAGGTCTTTGCACTTCTTGTTTTTCAAGCACTCCCACAACAAGGACCCAATCTTACAATCGGTGCCTGACCAAATTCACAAGCTTTGGGGTCGCCTAAAAGCACCCAAAAAATTTCCTACTTTCCCTACACTGTACAATGTGCTTGCTTCCTTACAAGTAGTGTCAGGAGTAGGGATTTCTTAATACATGTATATATTTAATCTTTATCATATAAGATACTTAAATATTGTGGTAACATTTTAAAGGGCCCTTCTTTTCGAATTATTGAGGATTCTTTGGTGAGAGTTGAATCATTTATTATCAACAAATAGAAAAAGAAAAAAAGACATGTAAATTGTGACATAATTCCATGTTTATGCATATACATGTAAAATAAATGAAAATGCTCTTGTTCATCCAGTCACCAAAAAAATTCTATAAATACGATATTATAGATACAATCAATTACAAAGTAATTTTTTGTGGTCATGTTGAAATTAGCTGCCAATTTCAGTTTTAACATGAAACTTAGCCAAAAGTACACTTGCTCCATGAACAGGATAAATGTCAATTGTTTTTTATTGGCATGCTAATAGAAATTCAAATGCAAACGTCACATAAAATGCAACTGGGGGGCCTATATGTTGCTTGGCTTGGAAGCCTTTGAAATAGGTGGAGACTCCTTGCGTAGAACCACCTATCTAGATTGGAATAGCCTTTTTGCTATTGCTTCCATAAAAGATTCTGCCTCTCTAGTTATATACATTTGCAAACTTATCATTACTACATGGCTATCGTGAAGGGACATAGCAAACTATGTTGGCCCCGAAGCCTACCATCCAGAGGTTCTCAAGCTCCACTTGGTGTTCACCTAGGATAGCCTCCCGCCTTTCATTTCCTGTGCATACATCATCAGGACAAAACCTCAGATATGACTTTTCATCCATTGAGAGAGCAGGTTTACTTCACTTTTCATCCATATATAGGGGCCCGGTTACATGATTTTACATCCATTGACGAAAGGGTTCCACTGTTGCTCTTGAACCTCTGGATAGTAGGTTATGTCTAATTTCAGTTCAAGATTGCCAGTTTTTGAAGATACCTTTGGTGCTCCCATGCTTAATCTATTTCTCGTAATGAATGACCTCTTGCCAATTGTAGGCAACAATGAAATGCCCCTATTTGATGGGCAAATCATTGGGGAGAGGGGTGGGGGAGAAACCTTTTCATAGATAGTACCTGATACCATAGTACCTTGGCGGCTTTGACACATGTTATTAGATAAATAAATTTTGAATGTTCCATTTTGTAAAACAAATATTTGAGGACATTCCAAGAGATTTTCATTTTCCTTCACAAAAAATTTCTCTTTGAGAAAAATAATTTTGAAAATTTCAGCATTTCTAAAAATAATATAATTTGTTTTGAAGCCACCAAAGTATTACAATATTGTAACTTGTTGAATCAATTCCAAAACACCTTTGCTCTAGAATAAAATGATTTATAATGTTTTTCTTTATCTCATGGTTTCCATTGTTGTTGGAAACCCAATTCTTTTATTCTTTTATGGCAAAAGAAAAAAAAACATGTTGCAAAATTGCACCAAATTGGCTTGAACACAAACTATATTTCATTAAATTTTTTTTTTTCCTCTTCAAAAGTTAAAGCTTATTTTCTCAATAATTTTGCATATTTTCAAAGGTTTTGGCCTTGCTTCACCCCTAAAAACATCCAAACCTTCCATCTCCCCATGCCACCCAAAAAAACCCCCTTGAAAAGGGGGAAAAACTTTCAACCCTCTTCCCCCATAAAACCCCTTCCCATCCCCTTTGAAAATGAAAGTGGGGCAATATGTCCACTATCCTCCCACCTCACCCCACCTTAAAAACAATTCACTTGAAAAGGGAAAAAACAATTTAACCCTTTTCCTCCCCTTAAACCTACACTTATAATTTATAATCTTATTCATTTAACCTACTTTCATTATCTAGCCCTATACGCACTCAATCCCCAACCGTTCCCCATTTCACCCCAATCAAGAAATAAGGTTCCCTTTGACAAATGTTTTTTTTTTAATTTAATTTATTTTTGAAAAGAAAAATATTAAATCTAAGGTGTTTTTTCATTCTTAAAGTTGCATGTTACATTAGTTGGATAGTTCAAAAAATTAAAAATTAAAAGTTTATGGGCTCATAATTCTTACACAATAGTTATTTTAAAAGTGTATAAATTGTGTTAAACCCAGTAAAATAAAGATGATGATGTCAAAGGTTATGGCAAAATTAAAGTTCAACTATCTTTTGAAATAAGACTTACTTGTTTGTGACAATTCATTATTTTTTTTCCCATTTGATCTATCTTGTTTTATGTTGTTGGCTTTATAGGTTTAAAATTAACCTGTTGGAATAGGTCATTTTTAAAACGTAGGACCTATCTGCAATTGTTTAAATAGGTCCCACTTTAGTATTTTGGTATTAAAGTGTATTTAGGTCTTGTTGAATCTAATAGATTAGTGATCTTGACACCTAGGCCTATATTGAAGTTAGGGTTTGACCTTAACATAATGCCCTAGCAAAAAACTCATTAGAAAGTTTCTTATATTTTTCCTTTTGTTTTGTTTAGTATTGTGTGATTAATTTTGTAGGTTTAGGATTGCCTTGTACTAATAAGTAACCTTTAGAAAGTCGGGCTCGTGTCCATAATAAACCTCCTACCTCATGGGCACCAAACATCCCATGTCCCCCAACTCATCATTTCTCATCAAACCTCGTTGTTCCCATTGCCCATTTGCTTTATCATGCGCCACCATTGACCTATCATCCACCTCATCCCCCATGCAAACCACAAACCACCCACTAATTATCCTTCTAACTCTAACAAATCATACACCACCTACTAGTTCCCCTTACCAACCCCTAGCCCTTCATGTGAATGTGGGGTCCCAACCTTACAGTTTCCCAAACCCCCTTGATAGGACATTTTTCCCTTCCCACTCTATTGGTCCCTATAATTAGCCATGATCATACCCCTAACCTACCCCCATTTCTTCAACACACCTTCAACCTCCACTTAAAATCTTATGCTTCACCTATGGACACCAATTACTAATCAAGGGTTAGTTTGTCATTAACGTTCCTATTAAACATTTAATTCATTTAATCTAAACCCTTGTGATCATCTCGGCTCAATACCTTCCTTTACTCTGACCCTGCTTGCATCAACTTGGACATGAGTTTCAACATTAGATGTCCTCAGGTCCTTTCATTTAAACCTTTATCATCCTTGATTGTATAACCGCATCCCCATCGCTTTACGACATGATGTACAAGTGGCATTTTTTTTTTCATTGGTTAAATTAGCATAAAAAATGTACAATGTGGCAACTTAGCACTTGCTCGTCTTGTTACCCTAATGTGTTTTATTTTGCCTCTTCATGGTAGGGTGACAAAGCATAAGGAAACACAAATTTGACTGAAATGTTTTCTAAAAAGTGATTAGGAAAACTTGCAAAAAGAGTTTTTTTGCGAACCTAAGCTTTGGCACCATTTTCTCTTACACCTACATCTTCCAACACCACCTCAGTTCTCATTACATTACACCTTGAATTATATGGTTATTTCCTGTTTTTCCTCAAAGACTACGATCCAGAACAAGACCTTAAGGTTTTTTTTTATTCTTTCAAGTTACCATTTTAACGCATGTTGCATTTATCAATAAGTGGTCTTTTTGGGACGGTTTTTGAATACCTTCGAAACTGTTTTCACCCTAAAGATTCAGTGAGTGGATTCCTTCAATTGTTCCAACTTTGTTTTCATATCACATAGGGTCACACTCCACCCCAAATTACACATGTCCTTGAAGTAGCCTACCTTTTAACCATGGCCAAGCCTTAAGGTGCAATTTGTCCCATTGGAGTGGGGAAACATTGTATCAACTCACAAGGCGCACTTTATGCCTTCAATTCCATGAAGGGTGAAAACATGAAATAAGGAGCCACGTAATGTGAAGATAATGTTTAAAAATTGCAAGGTTGCAACTTTCAAAAATCGCCATGTGAACACCGTAATTTGGAAAATTAGTTTCTTATTTCTAAAAAATTATATACTTTACAAAGTTTCAATAAAAAAATTTCATACAAAATCATTATTTTTCAAGAGTCCTTTTACATGTTTAACGCACTCCAAAAAAACATGTGGACAAGTTTTTTTTTTTTTAAATTTTTTTTCCTTATCAAAGATGCATCAATCATGCCTAATTTTGTTGAACACCTTGATGTTCATGATTAGAAGACTACTAGGAATTGAAATTGGTGAAAACATTGTTTTTGATGCATTCATGCATATTTGGTTCAAATGTGCTTACGTTAATTCAAAAGTGTGAAATTTGTAGGTTTTTATTTAATAAAATTTATTTATTCATATGTCCTAAAATGCATGCATGCATGATATTTGATAAAGATTATAACCATTTGTATTTATATCTATTGTAAATAACTTCCAACTTAAACTATGAAGATGATGAATGAATATACATGCAAATAATAGTTCCTTAAATGGATGACTTTGTTAAAGGTTGGATTACATAGCCTTTTTTCTTGAGTTAGGGTTGTAAACAATTACAATGGATGAATTATGGGTCTTGATATCTTGCCCCGCCAATGAGTCCACATTAATGATGTGTCCTTCTACCAACATTGAGTGGTCACTGCCATTTTGAGTTTCTTTCCATCTCTTGCAAGTGGGTGCCGATGGAATTGTTCATCCAGAAATTATTCACCATGCTTTCTTTTGCAAGTTGACACTTCGCTCCACCCGCCACTTTGCCCTCGTGCAACATTTTGCTCCACACTGCAATGGGATTATGTGCATGTTGGAGGTCATTTTGCACAAAAGCTATAACTTGTCATTCTACTCCAAGTTGTTTTGCTCAACACTACAACAAAACGTCATGTGCGAAGATCTTTTTGTGCATCGGGATCATTGTTACAACATCATAGCATCTTCATTGCCTTTTTTGCAACCTAGGCTAATGGCAAGGGCATGAACTATGGGCACCTATTAATTTCTATTGATTAAATACGAGTGCCCACCAAGTTCTTTTATATTTTTTTGCAATGAGCCGTTTTCATTGGCCAAAGAAAAACAAAATCTTTGGAAGGAATAGAAATTTTGTATGTGAAGATGTAGCGTCTGCCCTTTGGTCCACCTATATACTTGAGAAGGGAGGACTTTGGGCAACCATATGGGATAAAAGTGTGGTGCTATTGGGAACACCCTTGAGCAACACATTGAAAACTTGGGAAAAATCACTGGGAACATGTGAGAACACACAAAGAACAAGGTGGGAACACAAAATAAAAATAATTATATCTCTCCTCCCCTCCTTTCCCCCCACCCCAAAAATAGATGAACCTTCCTTAATGCAAATTCTATTCCCAAAAGTGATTACCATATTTTTGGCCTAAACTAATACCCCTTCCTCAAAGCATGGGCAACTACTAATATAATTTGGCAAAAGATTTGTAGAAAACCATTGAAACAATATAAAATTGACAGAATGCAACCCCTAAATTATAAATGTGTGAAAATATGGCAAAACTTAATGCAAAACATTTTTTTTCAAAAAAAATGGCATTGTGTGAATATATAATTTTCATCATTTCCTTAAAGGGTCCTTTCATTCACTTCAATGTGATTCAATATAGATTATTATTATTTTTCCAATTTCTATGGCCATAAATTTTAATAAATTAATTGATAAATAAGTTTCAACCTAACCCTAAAACTTGACCCCTGTTCTTGTTTTGCATTTTCATCTTCCATTTGTTTTGCACAAATAGTGGGATGGAAGATGGAACAATTATTGATAGAAGAAAATTATTTGGCAAAAAGTCCTAGAGTTTCATAAATATTATACGGATCCAGTTTTATATTTTTGGCTACCCATTATATGATGACTTGCCAAACAATGCCATTTTGATGAATGTGGATTTTTAAAAAAATCCTTTGAACGTAATTAATTGGACAATATATCATTATTTAATGTCAAAAAGTTCAAAGAAGATATTCATCAAAGTAAACCTTTGAGCAAGAGTCCCAACAAAAAAATTTGGGGTGAATTTTCATAATGTGATTTGAAAAGAAATTGGAACAAGTTAAATATTTTCATTTTAAATTGTAAGTTCGAGAAAAAATGGAGTGAGGTCTAAAGAAAATTTATATTAAATACAAATCATTGAAATGCTAAATGAAATACATGAACAACAAGAAAGACTTATCTTAACTAAATATCATCAAAATGCTTTGAAAAACATGAATAGCAATATAGATTTATACTAGTAAATCTGCCATACATATGGTGGTAATTTTTTTTTTGGTCTTTTGCCTAGAAACCTTATTTCATCTTGTTCATTTTCTATGTGAAGTCACTCCCTCTTAGCTTTTGACAATAGTTTTCTTTTGTCAATGAATGGACATAGATTGAACAATTATTTGGTTCAATGATTTTTGCCTTTTAATGGCTGCCATCTTCATTTCAAGCTTTCATTGCAAGATAAAGGCCTATATGTAATATCCTATTTAGTCCAGTTCTAGGTAGGTTATTGCAAAAACCGACCTTTATGCATACTCAATAGTTATTAATCCATACCAAAAAAAATATTAATATCCTAGTGTGGTAGCCATTCAAAAAATTGATACCTGGTTGGTCCCAAAATTGAAGAATTCTTTTTGATACCTTATGTGTAAGTCAAATTACAAAATCTTGCAATAATCACTTTGCCTATAGGAAAAAAATCAATATCCCAAGAACGTTAGTTGATATTTATTAGATTGAGAATAACTTAAAGGAACGTTTTTTTGGTTTGATTTGGGAGTTGATCATACAAGCTCACTAACGAAAGATATTTAAATAACAAGATAAATTTATGTTAAGCAAATGTCATGTTAGTGGTTTATTTTTGGGGTTCCATGAAATAAGTGACAAAATTCAATGGCATCTAGATGTCACTACTTCCCATGTTCCTAGTATACACTTTTGTAACTTTGTTATGGGCTAGGGTTTGATAAGGTTTAGGGTTTTGGGGCTTTAGGAAATGCCATTTGTTCAAGGAGTGGTACCAACTATATGTCATTATGCCCCACCTTCCCATATTTACTTTGATGTAACTACAATTTTCTTTGTTATGGGCTAGGGTTTGATAGGGTTTAAGGTTTGAGGCTTTATGGAATGGGTTTGTTCCATAATTACTACCAACTAAATGTCTCCGCTCCCCATGTTCCCCATCAATCTTTTTATGTATGTGCCATCTTCTTTGTTATGGGCTAGGGCTTGATAGGGTTTAGGGTTTTGGGGCTTTATGAAATATGTTACTTTAAGAATTGGATGTCATTGCTCCCCACATTCTCACATTTACTTTTATGCACTTAGATTTTTCTTTGTTATGGAATAAGTGATAGGACTTAAGGTTTAGGGTTTGGGGTTTCATGAAATGAGCATGTTCAACTTATTTGATGGTCAATAACATACACTTTCTCACCTTTTGCACTCATTTTTTTGGTGCAAGTATCCACAAATTACCACCATTTTTAATATACAATTCCATTTATACAAAGGGTGTGCACCATGGGGAGGGGGTGTGTGTTTTCTTCCACTCCATACGTAGTGCTCTACCCTACCCAAACCCTTGTGTGTAATCAACAAAATGCACAACCTAAACTTAAGATTTACATGGTTTACAAAAATAGACTAATGCCCATTGCCTATGGATGAAAAAGGTTATATAATACATTTAATCAAAATGGAATAATCATGGCTTGCTTGAAAGGCTTTGATGAGTTAGATTTAATAGATTAGCATTATATATGTTTTGTAGTGTGCCTTGAACATATCAATCGATTGTGCCACCTTTTGGGTTTTGTTTTTTCAATTTATGTGGTCATCTTTGGTGGCTTCATCATTTAATTGAAATGTTAGACGATACCAAAATAGATTAATTGTTGTCTACTCTTGTACATGTGTATTTGGGCAAAATGTATTGCAATAGTTGAACATAAGGCAAATAGTGTATGGGATACAATAAGGCACACTATTAGGAGCTTGTCGGGAATCCATTTGGAACTTGGGGAAGATGTTAGAAAATCAAACCCTTGAAAAATAGTCAACAAAAAACCATCAATTAAAAAAAACTACTTTGCTACAACTCAAAAGTGGATGCCTTAATTTTAGGAACAAATTTAAGTTTTCTATTAATTTCAAGAGATAGAAACCAATTTTGTAGTTGGTATTAAATTCTCTTGCAATTTTTGAGTATGTAGAAAATATTAGGTAGTAAATGATGTAAACATTAACATAATATAATGGTTGTTGTGTATGCGCCATGACCCATATGCTTATGGTTTGTGTATCATATGTTTTGTGAACCATGCAATTGTCATTTGTGACCAATATGTGTTTATTTTACCCACATTTGCAATACCCACGTATAAGCATTCAAAATAGTGATTAGATTTTTGCCATAAAGCAATGTACTTGCACATGTGTCCCAAAAGAACAACATCACAACATTTGCCAAATTTTGCAATACCCACATATAGGTCCACAAAAGAAGGACTTGTTTTTTTGAAGAAAATGCAATACCTGCGTTTAGGTCTACAATCAAATAGGTAATGACTTACATGTTTTTTGCACTTGATATATCATATTTGGGTATTGCATTTTGGGATTGGGTTTTGAACTAATCAATATTTGTAGACCATTTACCAAATTATGCAATACCCAAATATAGGTTCATAAAAAAGGGACTAGTTTTTTGTGAAGAAAATGAAATACCTATGTTTAAGTCAATAATCATATATTGACTTACATGTTTCTTGCACTTGATATATCATTTTGATATTTAGGAACTGTGTTATGGGATTGGGTCTTGATTTAGTCAATCTTGGAAAAACATTTACCAAACTATGCAATATCGACATAAAATGTCTGTGAGATAAGGATTGGTTTTAGGATATAGGTTGCAATACCCAAATAGGGCACCCTAAATATGCACTGGTCTTTTGTGGTTTAGGTTCTGATACATGCATGGGATCCATAAAATGCCCTTTTGTTTTCTAGTCAGTTCGTGCAAATTGTGAACTTGAAAGTTTATGATCATTGATTTGTAACTTGGAAATCTACAAATTTTCAAAGGTACAAAATTGATTTCTTGCAATTTCAAATTTACAATTTTGTAATTTACAAATGTGCACTTGCAAATTTCAATTTTACAATTTGTAACTATTTAATATTGTCATGTTGTAAATTTATAAATTTTAATTAAGAATTGTAATATTATAATTTGTGAATTTGTAACTTGCAAATTTACAATTTTGTAAACTTGCAATTTGTAATTTTGTGTAATACCTACATGTGTTTTATTACTTATGAACTTGGAAACATTGTTATTTGTAGGTTACAATTTTTCATTTTTCATTTGTAATTTTGTAATTTCTAACTTGCAAACCTTGCAAATTGGAAATTTATATGTTTATAATTTTATAATTTAGTAGTACATGCAAGTATGAAAACCTGAAAATTTTGCATGTGCAAACTTGTAAATATGCAAAAATGCACTTGCAATTTGTGCCTTTGTAAATTTGCTGATTTTGGTAATTTGGTAATTTGGTAATTTTGCCTACAAGTGCAAACTTGTGAACTTGAAAATGCGCACTTGTAATTTTTCAAATTGTAAAATTTTAATTATTAATTTTTTATTATGGTAATTATGGTAATTTGGTAATTGTGTATATTTGCAAAACATGTACTTGCAATTTTATTTTATTTTAATTTATAAATTTGAAATTTAAAAACAAGCACATGTAATTTGTAACTTTGTAATTTTATATTTGGTAATGTGGTATTTTGCATACTTGCAAATGCGTGCTTGCAATTTGTAAACTTGTAAACTTACATGAATTTGCAAATGTGCACCTGCAATTTGTTAAGTTGTAAATTTTTAATGATTAATTTGTAATTTCTAGATTTTGTAATTTTGTAAACTTGCAAACTTGTAAAGTTGCAAACTTGTGAACTTGCAAATGTGCATTTGCAATATTTAAAGTTGTAAATTTGTAATTTCTAGATTTTGTAATTCTGTACACTTGCAAACTTGTGAACTTGCAAATGTGCACTTGCAATTTTTAAAGTTGTAAAATTGTAATTCTTAATTTTGTAATTTAATAGATTTTTCAATTTTGAAAACTTGCAAACTTGCAAACTTGTAAACATGCAAACTTGCAAATGTGCACTTGCAATTTGTCAAGTTGAAAATTTATAATTTGCAATTAGATTTTGTAATTTTGCAAACTTGTGAACTTGTAAATGCACACTTGTAATTTGTAAAGTTGTAAAATTTTAATTATTTGCAATTTTTTAGATTTAATTTTTTTGAAAATTTGCAAACTTGCAATCTTGTAAATGTGCAAACTTGCAAATGTGCATTCGCAATTTGTTATGTTGAAAATTTATAATTATTAATTTGTCATTTGTAAATTTGCAAACTTATGAACTTGCAAATGCACACTTGTAATTTATAAAGTTGTAAAAATGTAATTATTAATTTGCAGTTTCTAGATTTTTTAATTTTGTAAATTTGCAAACTTGTAACCTTGTAAACTTGTAAACTTTTGAACTTGCAAACATGCATGCTTGCAATTTGTTAAGTTGTAAATTGTCGTGACATGTAGTGTTGTGACATTTGGTGCTGTAAGGGTGTAAATCCATGGTATCTTCTATTGAATAAAAAGATTAAAACTAGTCAAAAGTAGACTCTAATCTAAAAAGAAATGCACACACATATATATATACAACACACAAGAGGAGGTTGAAATGAAATTCTCATGTAACCCCCCCCCCCCCAAGACTTGAACTGAAAAAAATGTGGCATGGTCTGAGTAGAAATCAAGGTGATACAGGACAACATGATAAACAATACCAAATGTTGGCGGGAACTTGAGTGAGCTTTGGCTTGAGGCAGAATAGATGGTATCCACTATTACAATTGTTGCAAAACAGCATTTAATTAACATCGTCTGTCCTCTGACACACTTGACATGGATAAATAAGTGGAGGAATCCAAATTAACGTGATGATAGTAGGATCCAAGTTCGGTAGGTGGCAGGGTGCAAAATTTTTGGGGTGATCTTGAATTGTGCGTCTGTTCGCTCCTTGCAACTCCAACACACTTGAAGGCCTGATTGCTTTAATCCTCAAGATAATGCAACTGGAAGAAGTGTCAAGAGTATCATTAAGTTGTTGTTAGAGATACACAAAGTCACCAACATCAAATTATCTCACCTTAGGTTTGTAATTGCCACCTCGTGTGTGTGCATATTATAAGTTGTCTTGATGTTGTGTAATGGACAAGTTCTCCATGGTCATGGGCATAACCCTCCTGCATAGAGCAGCCCTCTCTATGATGACCCTAACCCAAGTGGCTGGGGAATCCAAGTCCAAATCTGGTGCATTTGAACAGCAATGGAAGAGGGTGGAATGGGATGTCTCCCAAAAAGTAGAAAATAAGGAGAGAAATGAAACAAAGAGGTGTGTTTGGACATCATGTAACCCATGGCGATGTAAGGTAGGGCCAGGTCCCAATCCTCTTTGTTCCCAGAGAGACAAATCTTCCAAAGTCCTTTTTTGCATGTCTGAACCATCCTCTCTACAAGGCCATTAACTTGGGGATGATCCCTTGAAGTCCGACGATGGTGAATGAGAGCATGATCAAGTAGGTCTTTGAATTCTCCTTTGAATTTTGATCCTTGATCAGTAAGGCACTTAACATAAGCCCCAAACCTATTTAGGACCTATTGTAAGAAAGCCTGGTTGGTGATGTATGATGACTTGTCTAACAGCGCAACAAGCTCGACCCATTTTGAAAAATGCTCAATCATAATCATGATGTAGACATTGCCCCTAGATGTTTGTGGTAATTCTCCAACTAAATCATATGACCAACAATAGAACATGCCCTGAATAGGGAATGGAGAAAGTGTGAGTTGTCGAAAGGAAAAAGAAGTTCTCACTTCATCACATTGTTCACACCTAATAATGACATTTCGGACTTAAGCATACATACCTTTCCAATGGTAATAAGGAATGAGAAGGTTATAAATATGCTTAATTCCAAAGTGTCCAAGCTCTGAGTGTACCTTTTGAATAAAACCAGGCCGTTCATGTGGTGGACGAACCACTCTATCGCCTTATGGTAAGCATTTAGACGAAGTGATTATCCTTCCATGAGTAACGTTTGGATCATTGTTGTATGTGATTCCGATGACTTGATGTAACTTGGGGAAGGTATTCCCCATGCTGAAGAAGCCTCAAAGTGTCCAAATCCTCCCATATATCCACAATGGGATGCTTAACTAGGTTACATTGTAGTAGTAGTGCAAGATAACTAAATACATAAGATACATGTACTACTGGAATTTGGTCAAAGTCTTGCCTGGTTTCTGAAAATCTTTAGAGGTAGTGAGGGCTATCTGCGACATGGTTTCCGTGTTTTGATGTGTAATACCAAGTCGGTGAATAACCTTGAATTCATACTCATGAAGTATAAGCGCCCAACGAGTTAACTTACTAGTAAGCTTGTCGTTGGTCATCAACCATTTGATAGGCTGGTGGTTGGTATACAAAGTGAACTTGGTGCCATAAAGATAGGGCCTAAAATGTATGATGGCCCATACAATAGCAAGACATTCCCCCTCATATGAAGAATAGTTGCTCTCAACCTTATTGTTGCTTCAGGATGCATAAACGATAACATATTCCTTGCCTTCCTCATCAAGTTGACCAAGAATAACACCAATACCAAGAACACTCCAGTTAGTGTGTAAAATGAAGACCTTGCTGAAATTAGGTCTTTTCAGAATGGGGAATTCTAAAAGCTTTTCCTTGAGTGTGTTGAAAGCTTTTTGAGCTTCTTCATTCCATGTCCAAGCAAAATCCTTCTTTAATAATGCATAAATAGGATGAACAATAGTATTGAAGTCTTGGACATAAATCTTGTAGTGATTACATAGTCTGATGAAATTCTTTAAAGTGTCAACATTAGTAGGATTGGGCATTTCCAAAATGGCTATTACTTTGGCCCAATGAGCCATAATACCATTTGGCAAAATTTTATGTCTAAGGTAAACTACTGAGGTGACAACAAACTCACATTTTCCAAATGGATCTTCATTTGATTTCGTGGAGCCTCTTAAATAACTCCTCAAGATGAACCAAGTGCTACAAGAGTCCCTTCCTATGCACTAGGACGTCATCTATGTAACACTTCAAGAAATCTGCCCCTTCGAAAACTTGGTTCATGACTCATTGAAAGAAGACAAGTGCATTCTTCAATCCAAAAGGCATCATAAGCCATTCCCATAACTTGTTGCCTCCATGGAATGTCATTTTGTTGCGATCCTTTTTAACGAGCATAATTTAGTTGAAACCTTGCTTCAAATCCACAATTGTGAAGATGTTTGAATCTCCAATGTTATTAAACAGTTTTTCAGGGATGGCCATGGGGTACTTGTCCTGAGATGTAACCAGGTTCAAAGGCCTATAATCCCCACACATCTTTTTCTTAATCCATAATCTAGCTGAATCTTTTTTTGTTGGCATGATTGTAGTGGCTGCAAAATCAAAACTTGATGGTTGAATGAGACCAGCCTCATAGAGCTCTTTGCATCTTTGATCTACCAATTCCCATTCATGTTTGCTCAACCTATGCCTCTTTCGATAGATGGGTGTCTCATTTGTAAGGTCTATAGAGAACTGCATGGTCTTACACCTACCTAAATCTTTCATTGAGAATGCAAACACATTCTCATACTTAATTAGCAAGTCTATTACTTGGTCTTTCTCCTTCTTGGTGAACTGGTTTCCCATAATGAAAGGGTAGTTGGAAACACATGGCATGGAGTTAGAAAATGTGTTTGAAGAACCTAGTGTATTGCGTTCTCCACTATCCAACTGCATAGATTTGTAAAAGGTTATAATTGTTTTTTCTAAAAGTTGATGTACCTCTAGGTGTATCAGAAACAACTTGAGTCAAATTACATGGTACTTCCTCCCCCCCAACACTAAGAGTTGAATGTAAAAATGTTGAAGATAGGCAAGTGTATTTGGTCGGGGTGCCATGTAGTCGCATTGTTAGAAATGCAAGCTGATTGAATCAGTGTTAGTGTTGTGTACATTTGATGTCGCAACCCCACTTTGGGGCTAAGTGTGAGAATGCAACTCACACTCCCAAAAGTGGGAAAATGGACACCTCCGGGACTCTCAAAAATTCAAAAGACGATTTGAGGGGTCAAATCTCTTTGCCTTGGTGCGTTCTTTATATCAATGAATAGCTCTTGAAGTCTAGATGTCCAAAATGGCCTCGCATTGGCCATTTGGACATCTGCAACCCAAGTTATGGGCAAAAGAAGGGTCGGGAGTCAAACTGCCAATTTGACTCCCGACCACTAAAAGTCGGGAATCAGCCTCTTTCCGACATCACCTTAAGGAGTGCAACATGGCGTTGAAAAGCTCTTGACGAGAGCTACAACTTTGGTTTAGAGCTCGTCCCGATCCAAGTTTGGGGCGAGGAGCTATGGCCGTCCAAAGTCCCGGAACTCCAACCCGGGATAGTTTCAGGACTCCAACTTGGGAGTCTCGGGAAAAAAGCCATTTGGATGTAGCCTCGGCGGAGAGCTGCAGAGTATACTATATGGGGGAAGGTGGTGGCTTCCCCCGAGTCCGGGCC
>Ga0116227_10011455_pt1 | contig 14894 bp, 17 predicted proteins | sample S1TSphgellanicum_FD_89693 | JGI IMG/M metagenome (GOLD analysis project Ga0116227, IMG submission 89693) | Host-associated microbial communities from peat moss isolated from Minnesota, USA - S1T2_Fb - Sphagnum magellanicum MG | ecosystem: Host-associated > Plants > Peat moss > Unclassified... | reverse complement strand
TAACAGGTCAGCCAGCCGCTGGGCGAGTAGAGGCTCGTTTCCTTTCAAAATCGCCGATGAGAAGGAAGGGGTCTATCAAGCCCGTAACTTCACCCACATCGTGATCGATACCGAAGCTCGACCGGGGTCTGCGGACTTCGAGGCCTTGGCGAAAGGGTGCGACCTCTTGGTCATCCCGTCAGTTCCTGCAAGTCTGGATACGGACGCACTAATCCTTACCTTGGAGGCCGCCCGAAAACTGGCACCAAACAAGTATCGGGTGCTGATGACGAAGGTGCCACCGTTGCCAGAGCAAGATGGACCGCAGTTGCGCGCTGTATTGGAGTCCGAGGGGATCCCTACATTCCAGGCAGAAATTCCCCGCCTTAAAAGCTTCGAGAAGGCTGCCTCAGAGGGGGTGCCAGTCTTTTCGGTTCAGGGTGATCCACGCGCCAAGAGAGCGTGGGAAGCTTATGCCGCGGCGGGCAAGGAGATGATAGCGGCCAAGCAGGGGGCAACAGAGAATGTCGGCTAGTCCGAAACCTTCGAAATTCGAGGGGTTGTTCAAACAGGCGGCCGAGAGCCCATTGCCGGCCAACGAGCCGGATGGCCGGATTGAGCATGATGAACCGGCCGAACTGGCGACAGCGCCCCAACCAATCCGGCAGGAGGTCCCGCCGGCGCCAGCGCCGATCCCTGAACCGGTCCGGCCCGTGCAGGGAAGGGCAGGGCAGGGGGCTAGTTCCGCTGCCGAAAAGCGACAGCCCGGCCGGCCGGCCGGAAAGAGGACAGACAAAGACTGGAAACAGTTTTCCGTCCTGCTTCGCCATGAGGACCAATTTCAGGCCGTGAATATCCTCCGCAGCACACGCGATAAGCGCGACTTCTCGATGCTGATGCAGAGCCTGCTTGAAGGATGGCTCAAAAAACAGGGGCAGGGAAAGTAATTTCATCATTACAGAATTACGTGATTATAGAATTTCAAGATCATGAAATGGCAATGGGCGGAGGCGTGCTCATCCAGTTCGGACGCGTCCAAGCCCGCGAGTATGCCTGAATGCCTTTGCCCCCGAATTATGTTCAGGCCATGGAGCTGCTTGGCCAGGTTTGCCTTGAATACCGCCAGGTCTGCGGCGGTGACCGAGCCTGGCTTGTCGGCGGTGCGTCTGTCGTCATTCTCACTGACGGCGCATTTCATTCGGGCGATTTTCGATCTGGTGGCGTCAAATGAGGCCGTTTTCAGGGAGATCCTGCTTAAGCACGGTTTCCAGGATGAAAAAGGGCAGGGACGAGCGGGATCTGTCCTGCATGTCGGTTGGATGCACCCAGATCATCCCGATCTTGGCTGGCAGCTGGTCACCGGCCCGCTCTTCGACGGACGATCCGACAAATCGAGGGGGATTGCCATTGAGTTGAAGCCGGATAGCGAACTTACGTTGCCGGCGTGGGAAGACCTGATTGCCGACCGGCTCAGCCAGTTCGCGGCCCAAGATGGGAAGAGCCATCACGAGCTGGTGGAACAGGCCCGCCTACTTTTCCGATTGGCAAGCGAGATTGATCATGACTATCTTAAGCGCAGGGTCACTGAAGATGGCGGTGATCTGTCACTTCTATTTGGTTGAAGGCCCCGATGATCCGCCGGTTTAAATTGGTAGAGCTGCAGGCTAGAATCCAGGAGCGCCGGAAGGTGCTCGCTGATCAGGGCATCGCTTTGCCTACCGACGAGCAGCTGAGGAACAAAGGCGGTCGCAGGACCGAAGAAAAGAAGTACCTGCTCCGGCGGATGACGGAATCGGCTGTTACCGCCGGGACCATCCCAACCAAGCGCCACATCTGAGACTTACCTGATAACTATGGCAAGCGGGTAGTCCATGGCCTTGCTCGCAATCAGTAGTTTTTCAAGATTGGCGGCGCGATGAAAAGCTACGTTCTACGAGTGATCGCCAAGGCCACGTCCTTCACTGGCGCCAGAGTTGCCCTCGCCGACCTCGGGACCGCCTCCCTCGCCGGGTATAACACCCAAAAAGCTACCTTTTGCGAGCCAAACTGGGCCGATCTGAACCTGGAATTCCGTCCTAACTCGCAATCGGTAGCTTTTGCCAGAGCACACTGATGATTCAAATTATTCTTCGTGTACCGGATGCGGCTCACCACTCGCAATCGGTAGTTCTCAGGCTCGTAAAAGGTAGCATTTAGGGACCTGCGGTGCCGTGCCGCGGACCGACTCGCAGGAAGTAGTTTTTGAAGAAAAAAGGCGGCATAGTCGTGCGGCTAGTACACTGATTTTATTGAATATAATAATGGCCGGTGGGGTTCGGAAATACCAAATCGCAAGAGGTAGTTTTTCCTACATGCGAGTGTTTTGCTTGGCCTTTGGCAGATGGCCGTAGCCTCCGGCCGTCGAATCGGCGGCCGAGTCGCAAGAAGTAGTTTTTGGCTTGGTAGGGGAGGGGGCTAGTCGTCCGGCTGCCAGGATTTGCAGAACGAGACAAAGGTAACCTCGATCTTTGGACTGTTCAGCAATATCCCTTTGCGAGCGCAAAAACTGCGAAACCGCTCGGCCACATGATCAATGTCCGGCCGGTTTGCGGACGGCAAGTTACTCCGCGCCACGTCAGCCCAATGGGAATAGGCTATGCCCCCCTGACGAGGGAAAGTGACGGCCTCACGGGCTATTGCTTGAACCGGGAGAAGATCGATAACTTTGTCCGAACTACCGTCCCGGCGAACGGTACGGCCGACTCGGCTCGACTCAAGCTCGCGTTGGACCTTGACGCGCTCGGGGGTGGGGGCAATCGACCAGGTTAGCGTTACACCCGCGACAGACCGACCCGATTTATAGGGCGCGGCCGAGACAATAAAGCCTGACAGCTGGTTGACCTCAGCGATCGCCGGCCCGAGAGCCTTGCGGTTGAAGGCGTCCCATTTCATGAGCTTACCCGCCGGCACGCCGAGTTTGTCACGTAGATTGTCAATCGTGAATTTCTCACTGTTGCGCGTCAGATTGATCCGAAGCGAAACCAACTCATAAAGGCGAAGGGCGTAACGGCTCTCGAAAGCCATCACCGCCTGCCGAGATAAAATTGCCCAATGGACCGAATCCTTCATAACCCGCCGGAGGGTATTTGAAAGCCGGTAACCGACCACCGCGGTATCATCATCCGAATCGGTGCGGCTGACCGAGTGAATGAGGGGGTCGAAATACAATTCCGGGACGCCGGTCTTCTCATTCAGGGCCCGCAAACCAAGCTGAACGAACATCAACTCCTTCACGGTGGAGATGAATTCATCGAGGGTCAGGTGCATTGAAGTGTTCAACGCCGCCACTGGAACCCTATGCTCAACATCCTCAACCGCTTTGCTACCAGCTTCCTTGATCAACAGATGCAGCAATTTCGCCGCCCGGAGGGATAGCCCCTTCCTGGTCGTGTCGAATTGCATATCCAACACTTCACCCGCACCTACGAGATCATTCGACCTGGTTGCGCGGTCCGTGATAGCTTGGATTGTCGGGACTCGGGCCATCGTAAAGCTACGCTGTCAGCTACCCGGTAGTTTTTCAAGTGGTTTTTCACGAACGAACAATGGACGGGTCTGTGCTACGCTCGTAAAAAGTAGCTTTTCACTCGTAAGAGGTTGTTTTTTCTTCGCAAAAGGTAGCTTTTCGACTCGCACACGGTAGGCCTTGGAGACGCAAAAAGTAGCTTTTCACTCGCAACTGGTAGCCGAATTTCAAAATATCGAAGGTTTTTTCTACAAAAAATTTCTCCTGAACCTTCAGAATCTTAATGAACAAGGGAACAAGGATTCCCCTTCTAAAAAAATGCTTTGAGAAGGTACGACCCAGTCAAAGGCCCAGAAATGGCGTGACGACAAGGGACTTTATGTGGCGTTGGGTGCTTGATCTAACCAGCTTGTGAATGGCGCGGTACTGTCGGTGTTCGCGATTGTGTCTGGTGTTTTCAGCTTGGTTGGACGCAAACTGCAGCCTCGTTTGGCCATGATGCTGGGTGCATTCGCCTCTTCCGCCGGCATGGGGTTGGTGGCACTTGCTGTTGGGCGCCATTCTCTACCAATTTTCCTTCTGGCCACCGCTACAGCCGGCGCCGGATACAGCCTGTTATTCCTAAGTGCACTCGCCATCATCGGCCAGGCCGCGCCGGAACAGCATCGCGCCGGTGTGCTCTCCACCATCTATCTGCTCGCCTATCTCTCGCTTGGAGCCGTCGCCCTGGGCCTCGGCATAGTCGCAACGAACCCTGGATTGGCCGTCGCCGTCGATCTCGGCAGCTTGATTATCGGCGGCCTAAGCCTGGCCAAACTAATTTTTTTGACAGCCTTACGCTGACGCAACTCTGAAATTTAGCAATTAACGCTGGCTTCCTGCTGTTCGGCGTGTTTTTGGCTTGGCACCTTGGCCGGGTGCGCCGGCTTTCGGAAAAATGCTCGCCCACAATTAGAGAAGGCACGACCGGCGGTTAGTCCTCATTCCAACTCGGCAACGGCCACCGATCGGGCCGCTGGGAAGGATGGAATTAGAAAACGCGGATGGCCGCTGGCTCCACAAAATAATTTCCAGCCGTTCGCAAAAGCATCCGCCATTCGCATCCACGTGACGAAAAAATCGAACATGAAAGGGGCGAAGAGAAGAGCGGACGCCGTATCTGTTCTCCGATGTCTATGAATGGGCTGGGCAGATGCGTGATGCGCGCCCGGTTGTGGATGGCCTCCCGGTTGAGACGATTGGCGTCATCAGCAAAGGCGAGACCTCTTTCCTGCATGGCTCGCGCCTGGCCATGGGGCTCGCCGAAGCTTTGCGGCCGCTGCAAAAGCTGGATGGGCTGAAAGGTTTATCCGGCGCGGATTTCGCCGGCGTCGCGGCCCGCGTGCTGTCCGAGCTGAATTATGTTCACCCCTTCCGTGAGGGCAATGGCCGCACCCAAGAGGCGTTCATCGCCGAGCTGGGACGTCATGCCGGGCACTATGTCGATTTCACAGTGATCACCAGACCCCGGATGATCGAAGCCTCCATTACAACCACCAAAAACCCGGACCACCCGGCGATGTGGGAGTTGATGGAGGACGCCGTTGACCCGGCGCGGGTTGCCGCCCTCAAGGCGGCCTTCGGGCATCTGCGCGCCCATGGAGAAGACCCTTACGTGCATGACATTAGAACGGCCCGGCCGGGGGAAAGTTTTACCGGCGTGATCCTCGGCATCGACCCCCAGGGCGTGAGCCTGGTGACGGCTGGCGGCATTGCCGTTGTCGCGTATGCGGACCTCCGCGCGCGGCAAGTTTCACCAGATGAAGAAATCACGGTCACGGCCCGCACGGCTTTTGGCTAAGTGCCGGCCCAGGCCAGGCAACCGTGACCCGATCAGGGCCTGATCGTTACCCGATTATAGCCGCATCATGCGCCGATTAGGCCCGCCCTATGATGCGCTCATCATACGCGGATCGCGCGCCGATCATGCGCCTATCGTACGCGGATCATGGGTATATCGTAGGTATGCCATAGGTTTCTCGCTGGATCTCGCTGGATGTCGCTGGATCGTGTTGGTTTGTTCCAACGCGATGACCTAAATTATGTGAAATCCCGCGGGACCTTTTTGCACGGTTGTACGCCGGTCATCCGCGCATCGTGGGGTGGAAGGCCCAAACGAGGCGACTTTCGGTGACTTTTGGCGATTTTATGCGACTATGTGTGATTATCCGTTATCCTTTCGTGCCACGCTGGCAAATCTCATATAATCACCGATTTTCTTTTTATCTCATTGAAGTAGCAGACGAGATTTTTGTTCAAGTGCCTTTTAGGCCATTATATGTAATCGACCGTCACCAATTGGCCCACGGTTGGTCACCAGCAAGACACCATTTGGCCAACAGATGGTCAACAGCCCACCAGAGACATGGGTTGGTGACCTCCTGGTGGCGTCTTGTTGCTGCCTTATTAGCCTGGTGTGGCAGGCAAGATATGTATTTGCGATGCAAATACGGTATGGTATCGCCTTACTCGCCTTCGGCTCGACGGGTGTAGAAACCGGCGCGTGAGTGGCGGTTGAGGTGGAGGATTGACGCCATGGAGGGTGTTAAGGCGCGGCGGGCGCGGCGGGCGCGGAGCAACCGGAGCAGCGCGCTGACGCTGCGTTGCACGGCGGATGAGCGTGCGGAGATTGAGGCGCGGGCGCGTGTTGCGGGGCTGCCCCTGAGCGAGTTCATCCGGGTCAGCGCCCGCACCGTGACGATCGGGAGCCGTGTCGGGGTAGGTTGAAGATACGTGTAAAAATTGGTCACAAGGCCGCCTCGAAGGGAAGCGGCTGCGGATTGAGAGGTTTTGGCAGGTCGTCCATGTCGAGCGCGAACCGGCCAAATCGGCGGATATGTTCTCGGGTGTAGGGGCTGGTGCAGGCAACCAGGTCTGGTGTGACGGGATGACCATCCTTGGCCATGGCGGACAGAACTTCGGTTAAATCGGCGACGTTGGAGAGCATCACCGTGTTGGCGACGAGGCTGGCATATTTGAGTTGCTTCTCCTGCTCCACGGGATCGCCGCTTTTGACCACTGGCCCGCCGAAGCAAATCCAGTCCAGAAAATCATTGTAGGCCTCGATCTTTGTGGTCTCGGAGCGGATCACACGGCGGATTTCGGTATTCGAGATGAAGCGAAGCAAGAATAGCGTGCGTTCGACCCGGCCAAGCTCGCGGAATGCACGATACAGCAAGCTTTTCCGATTGTATGTGCCAAGCTTTCGTAGCAGCATCGATGGCATGACCCTTCCGGCCTGGATCGACAGTACCACCTGGATCATGTCGCGGGCGTGCGTCGCGATCAGATCCCAGTCGATTTCATCAGCGAACAGCATGTCGATATGCTCATAGCGGATCGATTTACTTGGGCGATAGAAGGCTGCATCGCTCAGACCCCGCATTCGTGGCATCAATTTGATGCCCAGAAGCCGGCAAAGTCCAAAGACGGGCTCACTCTGACCCTGGGTATCGGCATGAAGGGTGTCAGGCTGCATCTTCGAACGGTTCTTTATCAGCGCGTCAAGAATATGAACGGCCTCCCACACGCCGCAGGAGATAAAGCTGGTGAACAGCGCAATATAAGTATCGGCAATATGGTGGTAGGCAATACCGCCATATCCGCCGTAGCGGATGTGCTGCGAGCCAATGAGATTATTTTCGCGAAGTTTGACATGCGTGCCGTCGGCGATCGCACTGCGACCAGTGCCCCAATGCCTCGGCAACGGAAAGCGGACATATTGGTTGATGATATCTACCATTGCCGCCTCCAGCTTATCGGCGTTGATGTGCTGCGCGTTGATCCGACGCAGCGCCTGAGCCGTTGCGATCTCGGGCGCGTGTCGAGCCGTCTGGTTTGGCCCGAGATTGCAGCCATATCCGAACACGGTGAACAGATATCGCTGAATGGCATTGGCGAGCTTTGGATTGGCGCCGGACGGGGGGCCGAAATGGCGGGTGTAGCCAGCCCAATGTTCGACATGCTTGAGAATATCGAGAAGATGGCGCTCCGGCATTCTGGTGCGGATTTCTTGTTCGAATTCTGCCAGTCCTTTGGGCTGCACGCTCGTTGCGAGTTGCTTCAAATGTGGCGTTCCATCAGCGTCAACGCTCAGCTCGCTATTAACCGGAAATCCCGCATCGACCTCGGCGGCAAGAGCCGTCAGTTCGGCCTTCAAGGCGTCGGCAAAATCCACACCTCGTTCGGGGATGCCGAGCGCGGCGCAGTAAGCGGCGAGCCGCGGTTCGCACTCAGACCAGGGCAGGAGTTGGGCGCGATAGTCGGAGAACTCCTCTGCCCCTGTAACGTAAAGATCACCGGCCTGCAGAGCATCGGCAAGGTATACAAAAACGCAGACTTCCAAAGCCCGCCTATCGAAAATATCAGGTTCAGCGCGGTTCTTGACAACAAAATTCTGCCATCGCCGCGAGGCAAAGTCGAGATCGACCTTTGCGGACAACTCATTACGACGGCTATTTCGGTGTTTGCTCACGACCGCAATTGCTTCCACGAGGCTGTGGTCCTGGGTTGCCGACTGGATATCCAACAGATCGATAAGTCGGAACAGCAAACCGCGGTATCTGCTATGGATCGTCCAAAGCAGCGGCAAATCGTTATCACTATGATAAACGGCGACGGTTTCGCACTGCGCGGCCAAAGCGTCGATGCCCCCTTGTTCGGACAGAAGTTTTCTCACCTGGCGGCCGAAGGCGTCATCGGTCTCCTGGCTCTGTGCGGTTTGCAGAACTTGCCCCAGAATTCCAATCAAAGTTTCTTCGATTCCACGGTGCTGGTCGCGCAGTTCCTCCAATTTCTCCTTGGCCATGGCTTGTGTTTTACGGACACGCCGCATCATCATGTGGACCAACTCGTCACGACAGCGCATCTGGGCCTGGCGCAAAAGGGCGAGCAGCAGCGTATGCCGCTTACCGCGCTGTGTTATGTCGAGAAGTTCGCTTACCTCCAATGTCGCTCCCTCGGCGGCGAACTGGCGAAGCTTGGTATGGGCGATTCCCTCCAGCAGTGGATTAGGGTCGATCAGCTCTGTCAGCCAACCAAGCCGCTCAATCCAGAGCCTAATAGTCGTCGGTGTCGCGGGTCCAGGCGTTTGTTTCAGGCGGTTAAAGCTGGTCGTCGGGCTGTTTGCCGGCTTGACCAGGAGAGCATCCAGCAATGCCGCGTGTTCCGCCGTCAAACGTGCGGCGACTCTATTATAAAGACGCGCATGGACTTCAACACGCAGCCGGTTAACCAAGCGGTCAAGGGTGCTGAACGCCGGCAAGTCAGTCGCTGTAGCTTGCAACATTTCAACGGCTCGGTTGATCAAATCGGCCGGATCGCTCATGGTTTCGGCGGCTTCGAGAGTGGTTTGGGTGACCAGCTCCTCGGCTGCCGCACCATACGGCGTGACCGAAAGGTGAGTCCGAACCGTTACTTGATAGCGATAAAGGGATTTGGATTTGAGCGCCTCCTCGGAGAACGTGGTCACCGTCAACCCCAATTGGCGCGCCAGGTGCGCCACGGTCTCGGCATGAACCTCATCCAACGCTGGAAAGTAACCAATATCCTGACGCGCCTTGAGCAATGTCGCCAACATCAAACGCCCTACCTCCCCGCGGGAGGTCAGACGAATAAAGGTGATGTCCATCTCGGTAAGAGTATACCGGCTACCAAGTTCATCGCGCGTCAGACGCGCTCCCGGGCGGGGGTAGGCCGTGCGATCAGTGGCTGTCATAAAGTGTCCGGAAAAGGGGTCGCCGTACTAGTCCCGCAAAGTGTGTGTTTTGAAGGGGATAGGAGGTAGCGCCGTTATGTCCGCAAAGGAACCCCTTTATGGACGAAAACGGCGACCATCCGGGCGCGATGGAACCCGCACCGCGATTTACCTGCGGGTCTCGACTGCCGAACAAAAGCCAGACCTGCAATATGACGGGCTTCACGCTTATGCCGCGCGCTCTGGCCTGCAGATCATTCAGGATTACTGCGATGTTGGAGTTTCCGGCCGCCGTGAAGGCCGCCCCAAACTAAACGCATTGATGGCGGCCGTGAGGAACCGCGAAATTGACTGCGTGCTCGTCTGGAAGTTTGATCGGTTCGCGCGTAGCACGCGCCATCTTCTGGCGGCCCTTGAGGAATTCAACCATCTTGGTGTGCGCTTCATCAGCGTCCAGGATCAGATCGATACCGATAGCCCAATGGGTCGCGCGATGTTCACCATCATAGGAGCAATGGCCGAACTCGAATCCTCGCTCATCAGCGAACGCGTTACCGCGGGCATGAGAGCCGCTCAAACTCGGGGGAAACACCTCGGCCGACCGGCACTCCCACAGCGCGTCGTCAAGGAAATCGAGGCGCTCGCCACCTCCACGGACCTAAGTATTCGCCAAATTCAGAGCAAAATCGCCGGTCGCGCCAGCCGCGGAATAGTTGGGGAAATCACCAAACGCGCCCGTGCAGACCAGCCGGCGGCCTTGTGACCAATTTTTACACGTATCTTCAACCTACCCCGTGTCGATCAACAGTTGATCGTGCAGCTTGCGGGGCATGCCGGCGAGCTGAACCGGGTGGGTGGGTTGCTGAAACTGTGGCTATCCGAGCGGCGCGGGGATGGCGCCCCGGCGATTGCGGTGGATGGCGTTCTGGCTGACATCAAGGTTGCCGTGGCGGCGATCACGGCGAAGGTGGAGGCGCTATGATTGCGCGTCGCATCCCGCCGAGGGAGAGCCGGGCGGGCGGCTTCCAGCGTCTAGGCCAGTACATCACCGTCGTCATCGTGACGGCACCGGCGCAAGCTGCCGCGGCTGGTGCCAGTGCCAGTGCCGTCGGTGGCGCCGGTGGTGTTGTCGCCGCTGGCGGGGTCACAGGCGGCATGACTGCCTTGGGCGAGTATCTCGCCGACCAGGCCGGTCACAATGACCGGGTGGAATGGGTTCGCATCACGAATTGCCACCTGGCGGACAGCCTCAAAGCGTCGATCCGGGAAATTGACGCGACGCAGGCCATGAACACGCGGATGAAGGCTGACCCGAACTATCATTTGCTGGTGTCCTTTCCGCCTGGGGAGATACCGGCGCGGGCGCAGATCGAGGATATTGAGGATACGCTTGTGAATGGGTTGGGGCTGGCGGCGCATCAGCGGATTTCCGCGCTGCATGCCGACAAGGCGCATCTGCACCTGCACGTCGCCATCAGCCTGATCCACCCGGAGACCTACCGGGCGGTATCGGTCTGGAAGGATTATGAGAAGCTTCAGGAGATGGCGGTCCGGCTTGAGATCAAGCACGGGCTTGAGCGGACGGACCACACGATGCCGGCGGAGAGGGGCCGGGGCCGGGGCGCGCCGATGCCGACGCCGATGCAGGCGCATACGGCGCAGGAGCCGTTCACCGATTGGGTGAGGCGTGTGGCCGGCGAGGACATTAAGGAAGCGGGGGCGGGGCAGGGGGGCTGGCAGGCCCTGCATGAAACAGCGGCGGCGTATGGTTTGGAAATCCGTCAACGCGGTGCTGGCCTGGTTGTCGGGAAGATTGGCGAGCCGGCGTTGAACATGAAGGCATCGGCGCTGGACCGGGGGCTTGGGTACCAGCAACTGGTGGCGCGGTTCGGCGCGTTTGAGCCAGCGGGGGAACGCGCCCGCGCGATGGACCCCAGGATGAGTTACACTCGCATGGTGCCGCCTGGGCAGCGGGCGAATGATGGCCTCAACAATGGCCTATGGGATCGGTACGAAGCCGAGCGGGAGAACGCTTTCCAGGCCAGGGCGGCATTGGAGGCGAAGGGGCAAGAATACCTTCAGAAATTGAACGCCTATTACAAGGACCAGTACGCCGAGCTTAAACGCTGGCGGACCGAGCTGTTTGACCCGCGCATCCGCTTTGATGCGCTGAAGCGTGAGCGGGCGAAGGACATGGAAAAATTCCGGGCGCACATGAAGGCATCGCGATCCGGTTCACCGCTGCCAAGCTGGCCGGACTGGCTTCGTGCCCGGGCGGAGCGCGGTGACGCCCAAGCGGCGGCGGCGTTGCGCGGCATGGCTGCAAAGGTGGCGAAGCAGGAGCGCGCGACCGCCACGCTGATCCGCACCCCGGCGGATTCTGCCCGTGTTGTCCGCAACCTGGACCCGGACCTGGCGCTGAAGCCCAAGGTCACGCGGGGCGGCGATATTGTGTACCGGATGCCCGATGGTGGAACTGTGGTGGACAAGGCGGAGGGGCTGCACATGCCGGTGCCATCCACCGCCGCGGCGCTTCTGATTCTGGACATGGCGCGTGACCGGTCCGGCGGCCAGCCCTTGTCGGTGAACGGTACGAAGGCGCAGGCCGAGGCGATCATCGAGGCCGCTGTTCAGCTCCGTGCCGCCGTGACGTTTGCCGACCCGGTTATGGAGTCCGCGCGGCAAAGCCGGATTGCCGAGGCGATACAGGCCGAAAAGGAAGAGGAGGAAAAGGAAAACGAGGATGAGGTGGAAAAGCAGGCGGCGGACGGGCGCCAAGAGATCACCCAGGCGCCGGTGACGTTGGACCAGGCCCGCGCCATGTCCATTGAGGAGCTGGAGGTTACAATCGCCGGCGATGAGACGGTAAGGGCGGCCAGGGACAAGGTTGCCGATACCGGCAGGCAGTTACAGGAAGATCGCCAGGCGTTTGATGCCATCATTGATTCGGGCCGCATCCTGACGTGGACGGGTTCTGCCCTGCTGCAGTTGCGGGATGAGGCTTGGCGGCTGCACCAGCAGGCCGAGAGCGGTGCGAAAGAATTGGACGCGCTTCAAGAGGCGCTAAAGGCGGCCGAGGCCAGGCCGGAGATGGAAATGTTGCGCGCCGTGCTGGCGGAAAAACAGCAGGCGGAGCAAGCCGCGCAGGCCGAACAAGCCCAGATCGCGCGGGCGGCGTTGTTGCGTGAGCAGGAAAAAGACCAGGGCGAGGAATGGGAACTCTGAACCCCATCTCTCCCGGGCGCCCGGTCATGAACGCGGCGCCGCACATTACGTGCCGGTTATGTTTTTTATCGAGGGTCCAAAAGCACCAACGGTGCATTGGTGCATATAGATCACCTTGCCGTCCCGCTTCTGTCCCTCTCCTGTCCCCCTGGTGTCCCCCTTCTGTCACGGATGTGTCGCGCCAGCGTCCCAATCTGCCCCGCTGCGGGGCAAGATAAGCCGAATCCCAGCAGCTAAAGGAGAAATTCACGCTGAATGGCAAACGCCCGTTACTCAGGCCACGAGGGCCGAGCATGGGACCGTGAGCGGCGGGTGCCTGACCGCGAGACAGTGGTAAAAAATTTTCTGCATAGCAACAAGAACCTCGTTGCTTTTCCGGGCGAGGATTATAGAATCGGAGGTGATCGGTCACATTTCCGGCTTGCCGCGCCGACGCGACGGCCTGGACGTTAACCCCGGAAAGTTTCAGCCTACCAGGCCGTCCTATGCTCATACGCGTTGCGATCGCTCTAGCTCTTTTTTTCATTCTAGCGGCCTCGGTCGATGCGCGTGCCGATGACCCCCTGAGCTTTAACGTCGTGTCAATGACGGACCTAACCGTTACGTTTCATACCAAGGCAAAATGGAGCTTGGTGGTAACCGCTGAACCGGACGACTCGGGCATTTCCGACGTCGTCGGAAATCTGCATTTTTGCTTTGTGCGTAATGGCAAGGAAGAGTGCCCAGACATATGTTTACCTTCCGGTGTTATGCTTGATGATAGCCCGACCTGCCTGGGGCCAGATGGCAGGCAGGCTAGCGTCCCATACAATGTCTTTCAGGCTAGCGTCCCATACAATGTCTTTCGGGACGTATCGACATATCAGGCTGTGGGAAGTAGCAAAGCCAATTTGGTCGTAGCCAGGGTTGCGTGGACTGGAGGCGCGTCAGGTTTCCCATCTGGGCCAATCATTTGGGCCTATCACCGTCAGAGTGACAGTTTTAGTCGAATTTTTTCAGCCGTAGAAAATCCAAGTAACAATGGCCAGGTTCGATTTATCACGGGTGGACCACTAGCAGGCGATGTCATTTTGAATCAATTGACGTATTCGTGGCCATATCGGTACGAAATCATCGTATATAAGCTCCTCCGATCCGCCCATTATTTAAAAGTGCTAGATTATAAAGGCAACTCAACTGAGGGTGACGGCAACACCCTTGCGGTGATCGACGCAGAAATGCCGGAAATTGAACGACGGCTAGGCTTTTGGAGGCGTGGTCAAACGCTGCCGGCGATTTCTCAGGATGAAATTCCTTCCCAATGTACAACGCCGCTCCGGCTGCAGAAGGGACTCGAATGGTGCGATAGGAGGAACTGAGATTTTGTACAAAACGAACGTCGGATTCTCGATGAGGATATTTGGGCTGGTCTTTGTTCTGCTCGGCGTATTCCTTTCTTTTGCCAGTGCTCAACCCACGGCTACGAGCGACGGAAGCAAAAGTTCCGCCAGTGACAGTTACGCTCGAAGGAAATGACGGCCATAGGGCCAACCTTGAAGATGTTGAGTGAGGTGTTGCAGGAGAAGAGAGAAGCTCAGCGCCAGGCTCAGCGTGGGAAAGCGCGCGACCTAGGCGAAGAAATGGAGATGTGATTTGAATGAATTTGCATTTTTGACTGATTTTTGCTAAAAATTTTGATATTTTTAGGTTTGAGAATGGACCAAATTACCACCACAACGCCACTGATCTCGGCCGAGGAACGTGAGCGCCGTATTGAAGCGGTGAATTATGCGCGCGGTAGCGTGCGGCTCGAAGGCTTTATCCTTTCCGCCGACACCGAAGCGCTTTTTCAACGCTACGTTGATGGCGAGCTGACGCTTGCCGAAACGGGCAATGCAATCCGGGCTCTGTACGCGGCGTGACTGACAAGTATGGCGAGGCCGTGGATGAGGGCGAGGGCTGGCTTGCGGGAGGGGGATGAAGGATGCGCACAACGGAAATTCTCGATCTGCTGAGGGCGAACCACGGCAGCTACATCGAACACACTTTAGGGATTTACTGCATCAAAGATGCCGATGGCGTGCGTCTACTAGACGATGCTCCGGTGCATGAGCAAATTAATGATCTTGTGCGGGAGTTCCGAATAAAACTGGACGGAAACAGATACATTCTAGCCGCCTAAGGTATTGTGCGGTTTGCCCGCTCATCTCGCGGAAGCCTTGCTTGTTGGCCATGTTCGGCGGAATGCACGTGCTTTTTGGCCCTAAAAAGCGAATTATCTGGCTAATTTTCGTCGTTTTGATAAGGAGCACCACCATGGACACGTCATCGAACGGCTATAGGCCCCCCGATCAAAGAATTCTGCGTGATTTGCAGATGCAGAGAGAACGGCTTCTCGCTCAACCCGACGATAAACCTCCTCTTTCACCCTGGGTTGTAATCGGGAGTGGCCTAATTTCCGGAGCCATACTC